>Ga0222632_1000740_pt1 | contig 15191 bp, 19 predicted proteins | sample AntAcemetageno46_FD_179828 | JGI IMG/M metagenome (GOLD analysis project Ga0222632, IMG submission 179828) | Saline water microbial communities from Ace Lake, Antarctica - #46 | ecosystem: Environmental > Aquatic > Non-marine Saline and Alkaline > Saline | place: Antarctica: Ace Lake | collected...
AACCGGCTCATCAGTGCGCCCCCCATGACATTCCAAGCTGGAGCCAGACGGATTGTTCTGTCTCCGAGGGTAGTAGGTCCAGGTTGTATTGGAGGCGTAGCGACAACGATTTGGACTCATTCGCCCACCAGGTGAGCGCTGGCGAGAGGCGCCACCGTTCCTCGAGGTCAGCCTCTGAATCGCCGGAGACATAGCCGACTCGCCCGCCCAAATCCCAGGCGAAAGAGGGCGAGTAAATTGCCTCGGCGAGAAACCCGAAGTCGGTCCCGGAAAATTCGTCCCCGTGCTCCTCATGTTCCTCGTGCTCGTCCTCCTCTCCATGTCCATGCTCCTCCTCTTCCTCGTCGTGGTCATCTGCGGAGGCAGTCCAAGAGCGGGCAAAGAGTTCGAGAGAAGTGCGGAAGCGCGCCCCGCCGGGTTCGTAACCGTTCTCGAGCCATTCGTAAGAGATTCCGGTGGCATAGATGAGCGTTGGTTTTTCGAAAGCGTTCTCCCCGGCAGCGAGAGAGACATGGGCACTCCACCGATTGAAATCATCCTGATTCCACGGAACCAGAAGGCGTGTTGAGACAAAAGTCCCGTCAAAGAGTAAGTCTTCATCACCCGCGTGTTCCTCTCCGTGACCATGCTCTTCCTCCTCTTCTTCATGAGAATGATCCTCTTCATGGCCATGATCGTGGCCGACAGATTCGCCAAAAGAGAGAGCGAGGCTGGCACCCCAGCGACTGGGGATCTCGAACAAGGCCGAGGCCCCATCGGTTCTCAAGCCGTGTTCGCCAAGAAGGCGCCCGTAAACCAGGGGCATGTCGACAAAGTCCCAACTATGGATGTGCGATTGGTTTTGGAAACCAAAGGCATTGAGATACCGCCCGCCCCGCACTCCCAATCCGTTCAGGTCGAGAGTTGCGTAAATTTCCTCAAATTCCCCATCGAGCGAGTTGTTGTCCTCGTTCTCGTATAAATTATAGACCGCGGCGGCACCCAAGAGGCTCCCGAATTGCAGATCCCCCGCGAATTCCAGCGCTTGCAGGGAAAGCCCGTTTCGATAGGGATCGTGAGCCCCAACCTCCAGCTCTCCCGGATCCGCGACGGTGCTATCCCCTGCAACTCCATTGAAATTGATCTGTGGGCGCAGCGTGGCAAACCCGTCAAAAAAATCGATCATAAGGTTCTCGCCTGTTTGCCAATCCGAGGAGGAGACAACAATCGGCGATCCTACTACAGATGCGGAGGAGAGGGCCCAAATTGCCAGGGAAAAGCCGCATATTTCGGCGTGATGAGTAAGTGGTTTTTTCAATTTAATACTGGGATAGACTTGTAGCATAGCAAAGTCGTCAAGTCCTTTCGACCGACGATTCCGAGAAGCCCGAATTGGGTATATCCCGGTTCATAGAATTCGATCCGTAGCATCGACCCCTGGAATCTCTTGAAAATGGGCGTCGTGGGTAAGAATGACCGCATGAACCGAACGGGCGCAGGCGGCGATATGAATACTCTGTATCGGTAGAACCCGACCCTGACGATCAAGCTCCCAGGCGAGTTGGAGCGTTTCCCGCCAGAGAAGCGGTGTGGATTCGATGAACTGCATGGCATCCCAGGCGTTTAGGTAGTGGGAAAGGGCCACCTTGTTTCGGATCCCCCGACCCACCTCGGCATGAATCAATCCGCAAGTGGCGATATCACGGCTAAGCGCATGTTCGGCCAGTTGGAGGAGGGGATCGCGCCGCGCCCGGGCTTCACCAATATACCAAGAACTATCCGGGAGTATTGGGCGCATCGCTACTTGCCTTTTCGGTAGGTAGTATGGGATTCCGCCGCCCTCAGGGTGATCGGGTCAGAGCCCGGGTCGAAGAGCTCTTCAAGGTCCTTATCTCGCACCCCGGAGCCTTTTTTCAATGTTTCAACAAGCCGCGCGCGGCGATCAACCTCGCGCAAAGCATAATCAAGCGCGACCTTCTTTCAGGTCAGTGTCGTAGTTGCCTACGAGTAAATTGCCGTGGTTGCTGTGGGCGATAGTGTTGAGGAGCGTTTCTCCTCCGCCTACCGTCGGAGTCAGGGTAGTCCAGGTTCCGGTGCCGTCGACAGTGCCTTCGTAGACGACGCCCAGGTCCCGAGCATTGGTCTCGGACGTTTTATAGCTGCCGGCGTAGCGGACCACGCTGGCGGGCAGTGTGTTCGGGCCATAAAGCGCGGTGCTGGTAGTGGTAGCTCCTACCGTATCGGGGCGATTGAGCAAAAACCATGAACCTCCCCCAGTGACAGGTCCCTGATAGGAGAGCCCTTCTGTCGAACTGGAGCTCGGAGGGGTATAGACCCCTGTCATATAAACTCCGCCAATTCCGTCACCGCGAATCCCAGTCAGGAATGTTGAGCTATTCGGGGCTGCCATATCATAGTTCAGGGTCTGGTAAGCACCTGAAGCGCTTGTCACGGCCAAGGCAGCGAGGAGTGAATGAAGTAGGGTCTTCTTTATCAGGGGGTTATGCATGTCAATTTTTGATGATAAAATCGCTGTAATGTCAATGGATTTTCATCCTGGATAGGAACTCGACAGAGGGAGAGTGGGGGGCAATAATTTGTGTTTCTCCTGAACTCAAATTGACCCGAAAGTAACCTATGAAAAACAAATACATGATTCCCCACCTTATTTTAACTGCAATTGCCTCATTGGGCATGGCAATGATCGTTCACGCCGATGAATCGACAAATCCGAATTTGGATACCACTACTGAAAGTGTGAGTGCGCCGGACACCGGGGCTCTCCTCAATAGCATGGAGGAACGCGTCCCGATGATATCATTACTGCAGGAGCAAGGCTTGGTCGGTATTGGCAATGACGGCCAACTATCAATCCGTGGTTCAATTTCCGAACAGCAGACAAAAGCCATCCGCGCGGAGAACAACGACCGCAAGGCATACTGCGAAATACTGGCCAAAGAATATGGTGAGTCGTTTAAAAAAATCCAAAAGGAGTTTGCCGCCGAGAAGATAAAAATCGCTTCTCCCGGAACCTTTATCGAGGACGAAGACGGCGATTGGGTTAAAAAAGGAAATTAATCCCGGGAGTCGAACGGCCTTGGGATTCTTTTGATGGTTTTTTTTGCGCAAAATCGAGATCCATTAATGGAATTTGTTTTACCCACAATATGTAGATATTCCCTGGGCAACATCACAGTAATCACCTACGGATGACCGAGGAAGCGCAGCCGGATCTGACGCCTAGCGAAGTTTTGGGTAAGCTCATGGAGGGGAATGCGCGTTACATGGCCGGTGAGCCAACGGCGCCCATTCAAGTGGCCCGCATTGCGGCGTCGACCCTTGATCATCACCCTGCGGCGTTTATTCTCACCTGTCTCGATGCCCGTGTTCCTGCGGAAATGGTCTTCGATTGCGGCATAGGGGATGCCTTTGTCGGTCGGGTCGCCGGGAATATCGTGAATGACGACCTTCTCGGCTCCATGGAGTTTGCGACAAAACTCGTAGGCGCACGTTTGGTGATGGTTCTAGGTCATACCAGTTGTAAGGCCGTTTTCGGCGCATGCGATGGCGTGAAGTTAGGTCACCTTACGGACCTGCTCGCCAAGATAACACCGGCGATCAATCACGTAATCGGTTTCACAGAGGAAGAGCGCTCGTCTTCCAATGAAGCTTTTGTCGAAGCGGTCACAAGGGAAAACGTCCTCATGACGATACAGAACATCCGGGAAAAGAGTTCCATTCTCGCCGATCTGGAAAAAACGGGCGAGATTATGATTGTAGGCGGAATCTATAATCTAGGCACTGGACAAGTCATCTTGTTGGAGAAGTAGTTACTCCCCCCGTGGCGTGTCCGCTTGCGGACGCCTGCGTTAGCTCCCCGTTCAACTCAACCGCCGGCGCTCGCTCTTCGATCTAACTCTGGGCCTTGAGCATGTCGAAACGGCAAGCGAGTACGCCACAAAATTTCCCACTGTAGCGTGTCCGCTCGCGGACGCCTGGGTCGGCTTCGGGCCGAAATGCAGCCAACAACACGGCCTCCAGTCGTATGGCTTACGCCCCACACAAAGGTGGTCCCTCCCATTGTAGAGGAACGGCGACAGCCGTTTCTAAAAGCACAAGAGTAAGCCTCCAGTGCTCTACTTATTCTTATACTTATACAAAAGCTGCTTCGGGATGTGGCATTCGTCCCCAGGGTTTCGAGTGAGCCGATCCTGATGTTCCTCATTGCTCCGCACGTAATTTGTGAGCGGAAGCACTTCGACGACGATCTTTGCCGAGTCCTCTCTTTGAGCGATCCAGTCCTTAGCTTGCTTCAAATGTTCCGGGGTTTTGCTGTAGACGCCGGTGCGGTATTTCTCGCCGACATCATTGCCTTGGTGGTTCAAACTATAGGGATCGATGATCTCGAAAAGGTAACCCATCAGCTCCGCCACGGAGACCTGATTTGGGTCAAAGCACGTTTTGACGCATTCAGCAAAGCCGTCGAAATCGCCCTGAGTGCCAGTGCGGGTACTGCCGTTGGCTCGCCCTGCTTCCGTATAGAGAACACCAGGCACGTGCCGTACAAACTCCTGCACCCCCCACAGGCAACCGCCAGCTAGATAGATTTCTTCCATAATCAGATTCGCTTAATTGAAGTTCAAAGTCACATCAAATTTATAATCGGAGGGACGGGCTTTCCGCCACGCTCTTCGAACGATGCAGGACATTGCTGCTTCGTCCACATCGTCGTGCTGGCGCGTCTTGAAACCCGAAGTTTAAAAGCGGTGAGCACCTCATTTCGTGGGCCGCCGAAGTTCCAAGTCCGGCCGGATCATATACTCGTGCAGGCGTTCGGGATAATCGGGCGGAACCATCCAATGAATGCGATTTTTGGTTGGATTCAGGCCACGGTTTTCCGGATCGAGGTCGCTGCGGATGGCGAGAATTACATCGCTGCTGGCCCAGGGATGGTCAAACCAGTAACGGTGCCCGTCAATATTGAACCCGCGCTCCTCGCTGCCGGTGGAAAGGTCGACCACCTCCAGGTTCTCGGTCGCGAGAACAATTTGTTTTTCCTTTTCGCTCAAGTCACTCGCTACCTGGCCGATTCTCGGTCCGCCCCCCATAAAGCGCTGAGCCTGATTCAGTGCGCCGTCGTTATCGGAAGTAGTGACGACAATGCGATCAGAGATCGCATCGATAGAAGGCAAGGCTTGAAGAAACTCGGCGCGGGGCACATCGGAAGCTGCGAAATAGACGGTTCCAATTCGCAATTTCTTCTGAAGTCCTTCGTGATTCAAATCCGGATGCCGCGCGCGGAGGTCGGCAAGAGCTTTCGTTACCAGGCGTCCGCCCGCACTCCAGCTAACGATGTTGATGTCGCGGGCATTCGAGTTGGCAGCTAGCAGTTCCAGTAGATCGGCTAGTGTTGCCGCAGACCTGTATGCGCGGTTAACGTCGTCTCCAAAACTGTAGGCAAAGATGTTCTGGCGGGTCGGCCAGGAGAAGGCGATCGAGGTCATGTCGCGTCCCATGAAGTGATCGAGTTGGGCGGCGAAGATACAGGCGTTGTAGAAGTCCACCTTGGCCCCATGCACGTAGATCAGGATGTCCTTATCACGGGCGTCATCAATGGAAGCGTTGAGATCCGCCAACCACCAGTCGGTGGAGCCTTTCCGATCCAAGGCCTTCGGATTGGAAGGGGACCGGAATTTACCGGCTTCGACGATACCGGAGATAGAAAGAGGGACATCCACCTCTCGGACAGGAATACGGGAAAGTTGATGCAAGTCATCCCAGCCCAAATCCGGATCCCCGAATTCAACCAAGGCAAGGCCGAGGGATGCCTGCTTCGCCTCCTTGTTTGTGTAAAACACATACTTGAAGTCCAGGTCACGCTCTCTCGTGGTCACATAATAGACTTGCCGTGGAGTCCAGCGCTGCCCGATAGGAACATGGTCCAAAGGCCCGACCTCCAGCTCTGAGATCAGGACCGGAGTGGGCATCAATGGTTTCAACTCCGAGCTGGCACAGCCCGAAAGCAGGACCAGCAAAAGTCCCAGCCCCAGACCGGTGAAGGCCCTCTTTCGTTGAGTTATATAGTGTAAAATCTTCATTCAGCTTGCAGCTGTCAAGATGGAAGGAATTTCCGGGGAAACAAGGCAAAGTTAAAATTGTCAGGTAACCATCAGACCGTGGCGTGTTCGCTCATGACACGGCGTAGCTCGGAGAGCGAAGACTGTTGCGGACAGCCTGAATCGTTTATCAACCAAACACAACAGACCGCACAGGGGTAATCCATGGCAAATAGAAGTATGTGGGGTTGGTGGGAGTCAGGCTGTTGCTTTTAAATTAGCTCCGTTAAGATGTGACCTGGAGGGGAAATAATCCTACATCCGGGTCCACCAGAGAATTTCAAAGCCCATGAAACTGTTGGCGTCCTCAAAATCCTGCGGTCGGCAAAGGGAGCGACGAGCCTTCCTGACCTGAGCTCGTCGAAGTGTAGCCGTCGTGTGTTGGGCTGGAGATCCTACTGATATGACGATGGCTGAAGCGCATCGCTCCGTCTAAATTGCTTACAAGACAAGCTACTGTTCGCCATACCTCACCTCGAATTTTTACGTTAGCGCCATTCTGGACTGAATTCCACTCCCGATCAGTAGATGAACGACGCTAGTCGTTTCTAAGGACCGGCGACTGAAGTCCAATGCGTTTAAGTTAAAAAACGAATTGGAAAGAAAAGGGTGTACTTTTGATCAGGAGTAGCCTGTACAGTTGTGATGTTTAATTCATCGACACGAAAGCTCGTGCTCCAAGGGGTCTTCCAAGACGACTTTGATGCATTCCTAAATACATCCGATAATTTTCTTATCAGCTTGCTGTCGCCGCGCAAAGACAGTCGCGGAAACAAAGCAAAGCTTGCTCTGCGCGAGCTACTGTGCGGGATGTGCTACAGTGCTGTGCATGGAATCGGCAAACTTTCTTCAAATCTCAAACGTGCGACAGGGTATAAAATGAGCGATTCAGGGATTTTTCAGCACCGTCAGAAAATCCCCGTCGAGCTTTTGGAGCGTGTGAGCGACCAGTGCTTGGAGGTGCTCTCGCGGCCTGAGAGCGAGACCCAAAGTTATTACGATGGACGGTTGCTCGTTGCCATTGACGGGACGACATTCAATTTGCGCAACAGTGAGGACGTAGCGAAAAGCTTCCCCAAGGGCAAAGCCCGCAGAAGCAAAGAGGCTCCGCTGAGCGAAGTGGCCTTTGCCCGGATGTATTCGAGTAGTCTGGTCGAAGTCGGCCTGCACAATCCCCTGGCTTTGGAGGTTGGCTTTAAGCGTGAGGCGGAGTTTGAGTTATCGACCAGAGTGCTTGCGAAGTTGCCCGAGCGGTTCATGCTCCTGTTCGACCGGGCCTACAGTTGTGGTCGTTTCGTCTACGAGGCCCAGCAACAGTGTGATCGCCTCGGGGGAGCTTACCTGATTCGTGCCAGCGATTGCACGACTAAGTTCACGGTTAAAGACGTGCTCGAAGACGGTTCGCGGATCCTCAGTATCCCCGTTCGCAGCCAGACTCAAAAAAACAAGTTCGAGGGAAGTGTTACCGTGCGCGAGATCCGCGCGACAATAACCAAACGCAGCGGTGAGACGGTGGAAGTGAAGTTTTGGACGAACTTGCTCGATCCAGTTGCTCATCGAGCCTTGGAGCTCGTTGAGCTCTATGCTGCACGCTGGGAACACGAGCTCTATTACGGAGAACTCAAGGGCGAACTGATGGACGGCGACCTGCTGCGAAGCAAGAACCTGCTCAGTGCCGCGCAGGAAATCTATATGGCAGTGTGGGCCACGGCTCTGATCGCCAGAGTCAGGGGCACCGTCAACAGAACCCTTGAGGAGCAGGGGCTACAAATCAGCTTTCAAAAAGTGAACGACAAAATCAACACCATCTGGGGCTTCGCCGCTCTGGTGGGAACGAGCATTGACCGCAAAATGCTTGATACTGCCATCAACGCCGCCGTCGAAGAACTCAGGGAAGAGACCATGCCCAAAAGACGAAACCGATCCTGTCCGCGCACCATCCGACAAAACGTCATTAATTGGCCAAGAACCAAAGAATACAAAAGTGACTACGGCCCAATAAAATGCCACATCCGTAAATACGAAGGATTAGCTTAAACGCATTGGACTGAAGTCGCCGGTCCTTGGAGACGACTATCGTTGTTTCTCTACGTTTGGGATGTGATGAGACGGTGCACGGTGGAACAGTGAGGCGGTGGGAAAGGGAGTTGGTAGCTCCCGTGACTTTTTTGTGTAGTTATTGATCGACTGGACGCGCGGGACGTTTTCAGCCGCCGAGTTTCAGGAGAGTATCGGGTAGGGTGCTCGCAGTTATCTTCACGGTGAGTGGGAAGGTGTGTTGCCCCGGGTGAACGACGTAGAGGTGGTCGATGGTGGTGGTGCGGACTTCGACTTCGGCGAGGATTTGGTTTTGTTTCTTCAGTGGTTGTATCTGTTGAGTTCTACAACCGAAACAGTGCCACATTGTTTTTGTTGAGTAGTTGAACGTCATCGAAGAATCGCTACGTAAATCAGCAAGCCCGCTACCAGAACGAAACTCACTAGGGTAATCGCCAAAAGAATACGCTGCCGTTGGGCGAGTGTTTTCACGGCTTCGAAGAGTTGGGTATTTTGCTCGGAAAGGGTTTCGATGAGTTTACCCTGATCATTGAGTAATTGGGCCATGTCCTGCACTGCTTCTTCCTTTGATTCCCCACTCTTTAGTTTGGCGAGGATGGCTTTACCTTTTTCTAAAACATCGGGGGATTTATCGATGACGAGTCCCCAAGGGACTTTACTCAAGATGGTTACGATGTTCATGGTTGAGAGGATTGTCGCGAAGTCGAATCGATGAAGATTCGTTTAAAGAATCGGGGCAAGGTAGTTGGGGCGAGAAGGAGCATCATCTGCATTAAGCCAACAGCCGTTCCATCCGCCAGGCAATGCTATCCTCGGAGGGGTTGAATTTCTTCTCTTTGGGCTTTTCATACCCCGAACTCCGATCCCTTTTGAGGTAGTAGAGGGTTTCAAGCTGCTCGGAGAGGGACACTATTTTTAAGGATGAAGGATTGTGAGAAAGGATGAAGGTTGAAGGGGGGAAGGGAAGGAAAATTGCTCCGAATATTGGGTGAGACGGTCTGACGGTCTGACGGCGGAAGAGAAGGCCGTGGAACAGAGTTGAGAAGTTTTCCTGTTTTCTAGTTTTCGGGTTGCCGGTTCCTGGTTTGTGGAATCCTGGATGGTTGGCCGCGAAGAGGCGCAGAATTCACAAAATTGGAGGGTCAGGGTGGGGACTATGGGACTGGAAGTGCTCTGTGCTCGATGAGTTGGAGTAGGTCGCCCTGGGAAGGGGGATTGAAGGATTAATTATTGCGGATATTTACCAATTTGATCGGGTCTAGATTGAATAATGAGTCGGATGGCATGGGGGTGGGTTCAAAGATTTTTGGACAAATAGGTTGCGGTTGGCCGAGGTTTGGCTTGAATCATCACTAAATGGACTGGGAGAGCCCGGTCGGCGTGTGGGCTTCGGTGAGTATCATCGGGGCCCTTCGCTTTTTAAGGGAGGGACGATCTTCAGACCCCAACCGTCAAAGTTCTCGCCGACTTTGTCGCGACCACCTTCACAGAAGAATTTCTCTTTGAGTGCGTCAAATGCGCGATTTTCTTGGTTGGGTCTCAGGACGTGGAGCCCAACAGGTCGCGCGACGAGATCGGCTAGCTGCAAGCCCGATGACATAGCCTTTTTATCGGCAAATAAAATCTCGAAGGGTAGTTGGAGCTTCCTTGGATTGCTGCCGTCGCAGATTCGCCGAAACTCTAGCTCCAGTTCTTTATCTTCCTTTGCGCCTCGGCGTTCGACGACCACATGAGTTAAATGTTTGGCTTCACCCTTTTCCAATAGGAATCGTATAGGCTGAGAACGCAGTGCATTAGGGCGATATGATAAGGATTATCGGGTGTTTCGGTATCATCCCCCAAGCGCCGCTTATCGATAACGCAACTGGCCAGAATGAAATTGCTTGCCTCGACGATCAAGGTGAGTTCCTCAAGAAAATGATGTTTTGCTTTCCGATCGGGGAAAATGTGAAAGGCTCCCTTTTCTTTGCGTATCTCATGCTCGTGTAGCACTACTTGGTCATGTCCGAAATAGTCGAATTTAAAGGCTTCCAATGCAGGAACCACCTTTTCTGCGTAGTGTCCTTTATGGAAAATACAGAATGCGAGCACGAATAACGGGTAGTTTTCGTCTATTGAAGCAATTCCATGATCACCACTCTCATCGACATAAACAATGTATTTGCCGAAGGAGCGATCTCTGATCCCCAATGGCTTCCGTCGCTTCGGACGAGGCTCATGCTCATCCGTATTTTTGAAAAGTTGTAGTTGATCGTCTTCCATGGTCTAAGCGCAGGTTCTAAGCAACTGAAGAGCCGGCTGATAATCGATTTTGGTTACGATTCGACGTTGTCGTGGAGGTTCCTGACCGCATAACCTGCTTCCCAAAAACCTGAGCCTCGGTGGTCTTCGGCAGAGCCGCATACATTTTTACCACCCGCAGCGCAAATTCCTTAGTCCGCCCCCGAAGATCGCGCACTTCTTCCTCAACCATCAAAGGCGCCCCCTCAGTAACTTCATAATTCATACTTCATCCCCCAACCATTCATCCCTCATCCTTCATCCTTTAAATGTCATCCTTTAAAGTCCCATACCCCGCTTGTGTTTCCTGAACCAGAATATCAGCGGAGATGCCGAGGCCGGATTGGAGCGCGCGGATCATACTCAGGCTGAGTGGGCGCTTACGGTTGAGCACTTCGGAGATTTTGCTTTTACTGGGGATATAGGCACTGAGGTCGCTCGCGCTGAGGCCGAGTTGATCCATGCGGAAGCGGATCGCCTCGATAGGGTCCGGCGGCGGGATGGGCGCGTGCTTGGATTCGTAGTTCTCAATGAGGAGCGCCCAGAGTTCCAGTTCCGCTTCCTCCGGGCTGCCGACGGGAGCATCCATGAGCGATGCGACGCGGTCGAGTGCGGCGCTATGGTCGGTCTTTGACTGGAGGATGTGGGGCTTCATTTGATGAAGGGTGGCTTAGATGGTCGTGGCGTCGATTTTTCGTATGCGGCGTGCGTGCCGATAAAGCGGATGAAGACGATGCCCGTATTATAATGGATTTTTACAATGAGTCGGTAGTGGTTGCCCTTGATGTTAAAAACGATGCGGTTAACGGGAAGGATGTCGGCAGAAGGATAGGCATTTTTGATGGCCGCGGGCGTGAGCCATGCGGCTTCGCTTGCCTCGTGAAACCAGGCGCGGAGTGACTGTTCGGAATCGGCATGTGCCGCCCAAAAGTCACGCAAGATTCCTCGACTGATGATTCGCATAGAATTTAGTTACGGGTTGATTGTATAAACAAGCTAAAAATTCCCCAAATGGGAACTTTTTTCGTGAGGTGACATTTGAAGGATGAAGGATGAGGGATGAGGGATGAAGGATGAAGGATGAAGGATGAAAGATGAGGTAAAGGAAAATTGCTCCGTTTTGCGAATAATGGATAGGACGCTTTGCGGGAAAAACCACCCCACCGGCTGGCGCCGGTCCCCCCCTCCTTTTTTAAAAGGAGGTGAGTTGGAGGGGGAGGGGTTTCCCAGTTTTCGGTTCTTCGGTTATCGGTTTGTGGAGGCAGGGAACCATCCCATCCGACTTCGCTGGGAAGCTGCGGCGGGACGTGACCGGCGTCGGCACTCCTTCCTTTGGAGAATGGGAGCTGGAGGGGGCTAGCTTCCGGGGGTTGGTCTTTTAGTCCCGGACGCGGTAGCCGGTTTTCAGCAGGGTGTAGGAAAGGCCGGCTCCGAGGAGGAGGAAGACACATCCGCCGATGAAGCCGGTGGAGGCCGGGACGTCGGCGTATCCGGTCATCGAGTAGCGAAGCTCACTTACTAAATAGAGGAGAGGGTTGAAGAGTGCGACGGTGTCCCAGGGGGAGGGTAGCATCTTGATCGAATAGAAAACGCCTCCGAGGAAGGTGAGGGGGAGGATGATAAAATTCGGGACCAGGTTTACTTGCTCGAAGTCCTTGGCTAGGATGCCGACGGACAAGCCGAGCGCTCCAAAGCTGGCCGAGGCGAGCAGGATCATGAGGAGCGTCAGCAGAGGATTCGACAGGGTGCTCGCGCCCATGAGCCCGGCGACGAGCCAGATGATGACTCCGATACAGAGTCCGCGCATAGAAGCCGAGGCGATGTAGGCGAGGGTGATCTGAAACGGGGATAGCGGAGATGCGAGCAGGTCGTTGATCGAGCCGTGCACTTTGTTGATCAGGAACGAGAACCCCGCATTCATGAAGGCGTTCATGACCACCGACATGATGATCAACCCGGGAACGAGGAAGTCGACGTAGGGGATGCCTTCGATTTCCTGGAGGCGGTCTCCGAGCGAATAGCCAAAGACCAGAAACCAGAGAACCGTCGTAACCACCGGGCTCAGAATCGATCCCCAGAATATCTTTAGAAAGCGGGAAATCTCCCGGCGAAAAAGTCCGTAGGTGCCGTAGATGCCTTTGTTTTGGCGCGCGTGCTCCTGAACTTCAGCCAGTTTCTTCTGTCCCTGCTTTTGAACCTCGGGGGTAATTACAGGTGGGGTTACCAGCGGTTTTTGAGAATGACCGCTATCATTGGATGAGCGGGAATCGGCGACGATTCCTTTGAAAATATCTTCGATGGAGCGCCGTACTGTATCGATGTGAGCGACCTGGCAGTCCGGGAGGTCGCGAATGATCTCGAGAACCGCGGCTAGGCGCAGGCCCCCTGTGGCACCCGATACCATGGTTATCGATTTGTCCTCAGCCGTTTCGATCGCCTCGTGTTCGGTGAGCCGGTCGGCCTCGGACTCCGACAGCGACCGGGAGAGCTCGATCACATGGCGGGATTCGCCGTATTTCTCACGGAGTCCGGCATTGGAGTTGATCTCCACCAACCGGCCCTGATCGATGATGCCTATCCGGTCGGCCAGCTGCTCCGCCTCTTCGAGGTAGTGGGTCGTGAGCACAATCGTCACACCTTCGTCGCGCAGTCGGCGAACGTAATCCCAGAGGCTGTCGCGCAGCTCTACGTCGACCCCGGCGGTGGGCTCGTCGAGGAAAAGGATCGCCGGACGGTGGGCGAGGGCCTTGCAGATCATCAGCCGGCGTTTCATGCCGCCCGAGAGACTGCGGGAGTTCTCCTCCGATTTTTCCAAAAGGGAAAAATCCCGAAGGAGCTCTTCGTGGACCGGGCTCTTGAACGGAACTCCGAAATAGGCGGCGTGGTAGATGAGGGTCTCACGCGTTGTGAAAAACCCATCGTAATTCAACTCCTGAGGAACCAGGCCGATCAACTGGCGGGTGATTTTGAATTCCTTCACGGCATCATGGCCGCCGATCTCGATGGTGCCTTCGAAGTTTCGGGCGAGCCCGGTCGCGCAGCCGATTAAGGTGGTCTTGCCGGCACCATTCGGCCCGAGCAGCGCAAAGATCTCCCCGGGAGCGATGTCTAGATCAACATTGTCTAGAGCGGTAAAGGAACCAAACCGTTTCGTCAGGCCGCGAATGCGGAGGATGGAGCTGGGAGAGGACATGGTCGGTTGATCGGTAGACGGTGGTCAGTGGACGGTGGTCAGTGGACGGTGATCAGTGGACGGTGAGCGGTAGACGGTGGTCAGTGGACGGTGATGCAGTGGGAAGTTAGATTGAACATTCCCGCGAACAAAACTGTGGGCAAGTACGGAGTCGGTTCTTTTTCAGTGAGAAGTGTGTGGTGGGGTGTGGGTAGGATTGGATGCTGAGCCCCCCCATTTTAATAGATGGGACTACTCTGACGCTGGCGCTCGGCGAGCGAGCACGCTACAGAACTTTCTGCTTAAGAGCTCTTAGTCTTTGGAATCGCTCGTCCACTGGGGTGGTTGTGGGGCATGGCTTACGCCTTGCCCAAGGTAAAAGCAAAAAAGGTTCGTCGTAGCGTAGTGGCACTCGACCGCCAAATGCTAATCAATCTTTCCGGATGATGTCGGGGCTGAAGCGCCCGGCCACTTTTTGGGAGGGTATGTCCGGTTTCTAGTGGCCGCCACCGGCTTCTTCCTGGACCAGTCCTTCTTGATAAAATGGGAGGTCTTTGTCTACGTGGCTGTCGGTAAAAAGGAGGAGGAGGGCGGCGGCGGTGCCGCTCGCCAAAAGCATGCCGAAGAGGAAGATTACCGTGAGCAATTTCCCGTCGTAGATCAGGTGCATGAACCAGAAGATAACTCCCACAAACTTTATCAGGGAAAGGAATACTAGCGATCCGAAGATGAGAACTGATCCTGGGAAAGGGAGGAAGATGATAACGAGTTCGATTCCAGTGAGCGCGGTCATCAGGAACGCGAGGTTCATGAAGGTGAAGTACTTCTTCTGCTCGGCGTCGAGAAACTCTTGGTCGGCGGAGGGTTCTACTGCGTGGGCGTGGGACATTTCGGTAAGGTCGTAAGAATTTATCGCTTGATCGCTGGTGACAAGAATATCCGAGTTTTTTTACTAATTTAGATTTTAGAGATTTTTACCACGAAGGACACGAAGAACACGAAGGTTTTGGAGGAATTAAAGAACATAGCGCTTTATGCCTTCTTTGAGGATGGATGTATTAAAGTTTAGGATCAGGCCAACGGGTATTCCCGAGAGCTTTAAATAAGTAAGGATTTGGGCTTCATGGATGGGTTCTATGCTTTTAACACTTTTCAACTCCAGTAGTAACCGATTCTCAACAAGAAGATCAACCCGATAGCCACAATCAAGTGTGCTTCCTTTGTTTTCAATGGGAAGAGGCATTTCGCATGAGTGCTCAATTTGGTTTAATTCAAGCTCTCTGCTCAAGCATTGTTGGTAAGAAGATTCTAATAGGCCCGGACCGAGGACACGATGTACCTCGATTGCACAACCAATTACTCTGCGCGATAGCTCCTCGAACTCTTTTCCTTCGTGTTCTTCGTGCCCTTCGTGGTGAGATATCTTCCTTCTTAAAGTTAGATGTATTCAATGAGATAGACAGCCGTGAAGATCACGATCCAGACGATGTCGACAAAGTGCCAGTAGAGTCCGGCGGTCTCGATGTCGATGGCGTGCTGGTGGGCATTGAATTTCGGGGTGTAAGAATAGATCAGCCAGGAGACCA
>Ga0222632_1000746_pt1 | contig 15117 bp, 13 predicted proteins | sample AntAcemetageno46_FD_179828 | JGI IMG/M metagenome (GOLD analysis project Ga0222632, IMG submission 179828) | Saline water microbial communities from Ace Lake, Antarctica - #46 | ecosystem: Environmental > Aquatic > Non-marine Saline and Alkaline > Saline | place: Antarctica: Ace Lake | collected...
ATGACTTCCGCGGTAGCTTCAGTCTGTTTAGGTGATGTGGGAGTGAGTTTTTTAGTTGGCTTCATAGTAAGAGTCGTAGTGTTGGTGATTCTTCACCGCCTGCAACTCCTCCCATGTCATCTTTTCTGACCGACCTTCTTTTGATCGGCATCGTCGTGCATCATCCCTGCAGCCGCCTCCATGGGGTTCACTGCTTCACCTCTCATCATCGCAGCCTGCATCTTTTCTTGAATGTCTTTAGCGGCCTGTTTCTTCGCGACAAACCGCTCTCCAAGCTCCTCATTGCCCTCCATGTTAAGCACAACCTGAACTAGCAAGTCGTCGATTTCCTGGTAATCGATCTTCGCCACCCGGGCCTTAGAGGTCTCGGCTGTTGCTACAGACAGCAACAGCAGGCAGATTAAAATGGGAGTCATTATTAATTTCATATTATTGATTATTTTATTCATGGTTTCTATGGATCGGCTATTCTAAATCGCCTTACTTTTCTGTTACTAAATCTTTATATTTTGCGTTCGACCCCTTCGCTTTGCCCCACAAGATTTAAAAAATCCGTGATCAAGTGGAGGGCGTCTCTTGAGAGGGTTGTCTGCAGCGTCTGAGAGAGTTGCTCCAGCTCCTACTATGATTACAGTTTTCATTTGTGTTAGTTAAAAAGTGATTATTACATATCCCGGATATCATCCCAATTGGAATGACATCCGGCGGCAGTTAATTCTAATTAACTGTGGTTTTCTAGAGGCAGGCTATTTTAAATCGCTTCCTATTTTCTACGTTTGGCCCCCTTCCGTCATCCCTTTTTTAAGGGAGTAGAGTGAACTTGAGAGTGTAGTTGTGCCTCGGCACCGATCCCGTGATTACTTTTGTATTCAATTTCTGCTTTTTTATGATCCTGGTCATCAAGCTTAGGACAGAGAGCTCCCAAAATTGCGAATTCTTTTAGCATGTGCTCAATTTCAGTAATAGCTTCAGTATGTAGGCTGACATCATCACGTTCATACTTATGCTGCTTGAGTTCGATCCGGCGTCTTAGGTCAGCAAACCTCGCAGCAGCATCTCGATGTAGGGTTGACCGTTCATTGAAGCGGAAATGGAGCTGAGAAAACGAGAGAAGCGCTACCCCGAGTGATCCAATCCCCAATATTACACTAACCCACGTTGACAACACCCCTGCTAGAGAGGTGAAAATGGTCGCACAAAGAAGCGTAGAAAGTATAACCGTAAATGCCCCTAAACGCCGATCCATGTTGCCAAGGCGATTTGCAGCAACGTAGTGGCTACGTGCTAAAATGGAGTAATTCCGTCGATACTGGGCGAGTCGCTCTTTTATTGTTTTCATTTTATGTTTATACGCATGCTGAATCAGTAATTCCTTTGAGCCTATTCTCGAAAAATCCTCGAACTTGCTAGTTCCATACAGAAGCTGTATTCGTGTCGTAAAAGAAGACCTCTAAATTATATCTCCCAGTTCTTTTCAGCGGCATCGCATTCGCTCTATCGATTATTTTTTTATTAGTAGGAGATTTGAGGTCCCCGTGGATACCTACGAAGAGTTTTTTAATTTTCCCTTTTTCTATTCGTTCTAAGTAGTGCTCATCATTTTCAGCTAGCGAGTGTCCATAAATAAAAAGATTTCCACCAATTTCAGAAAAACTTCGATACGCTTTAGCTAGAAAATCACTATGCCTAACTCTTTCTAGTTTCTCATCTGTTGTGCCCTCAGCTACAAACAATGGGAAGTAATCCTTCTTTAGTGCATCTCTGATCTGTTCGATCAATCGAATCCCAGTGTTACACCAAGTATACTTCCGAATCTCAGTGCCTGAATCAAAGATGTGAAGTGCGCCATGTAAGTAATATGTATTTTGTCCATGTGCTTGATGCGGTTCCCAAGTCACGTAATCGGAGTCAAAATCGTCATCTGGCTTTCTAAATCCGTCATCACTACTAGAGGTGCCACCTTCCTCTACGTGCATTTGAGTCCAATATAGTAACAAGTCGTAGTTTAAAGAATATACAGCCTTAAAATTACTCAAGAAAGCCCTACAATGAGAGTATTCGCTTTCAGATAAATCTGAGGGGCATTCGGGATGACTGGATGCAATAGCTTGAACTAATACCTCTCTTAGACCATCTGCGTCATCAAGCATGGACTTTTTCACATTATCCAGTTTTTCGTCGTATACTGCAAGAAGCTGTGCGGAATCTCTGAGGGCGCAGATTACCTTTTCGAAATCTGTTGTATTTAGGGCATCAAACGATTTGCGAGCGGATGGCGTGAGCTGAGTAAAGTTGGCTTTATCGAACAGCTTTCCGTAGACGAAGATACCAGGCCTGCAGGCGATGCTGAAGCCATTTCCGACAAGTAAGTGCCTGGGCCCCGAACTTGATAGCTCGAGGCAGTCTTCAAATGACTTCAATTCGACATTCACGTTAGCTTTCGTCCCTTTTCTGGATGGCTTCGAGCGTCTTTGCTGGCAAACTATCATATATCCCACTTACTCTTTTGGGCATAGCTATCATGTATTCCACAATTACATTAATTAGCTCAAACAGCTGAGTAACTACAGTTGGATCGTCAGTGTCAATTTGCCCTGGATGCACTGCATTATTTCCTGTCACGCGAACTACATCTAGAGACTGTTGAACAATGATGGGTAACCCCTTTCCTACTAGTGCTGAAATGTCATCATTTATGTTTTTTCCTTTTTCACCGAGCTCAACGCACAAGAGCTGTATCGCCAATCGCAGTAAAGCAGCAGCCCCTCTAGGGGATTTCATTTGAATACATGCGGCTTCGGCGTAAAGAGCCTTAATTTTCTCTGGCATCTCAACATTTGGAAGTGGCGCATCTCCTGTGTCAGGGTAGAGCATTTTATCGGAAAGCCAGAGCGTGTGCTCACTGCATTGCACGCACTCGCCAACCCTAACAACATTTCTTCTAAGATCTCCGTAATTTTGATTCCCCCAGCCGCATGACCACCAGTTTTGCTGGGAGATCGCGCCACAATGCGGGCAAGTGAATTTACCTTCAAAAACTATTGGTGCGATGTGTTTCATTTTTCTTCAGTCTAAAGTGATCAATTCTGGGACTTTTTGAAATACCAGTTTGTGGTGATTTGGAATTCCATTAGCTATAAGGATTTTATGGCACATATTCTCGTGAGTATCCGTGATCGCGACCTCTTCAGTTATTCGATCAGATAATTCAATGATAGGGCTCAAACTCTCTGGGCGGATTAAGTTCACGGGGAGGATGCTCACGCTAGCCACATTTGAATTTGGTTTTTCTGTGATAAACGCGAGAGCTGTTAAAGATTGATCTCCAAGGGTGTGTATCAAATATCGTGTAGTTTTCATTATCTGCCTAACGTCGAAGGTTGCAATGAGTGAGCGGAAGCGAAGCATCACTGGCTATCCTGATTTGTTCGACCTTATGTTTTGGTTTAAAGTGTGAAGCTCTTTTTGAACCTGTTCGAGGGTCTCTGAGATCTTCTTTAGGTGAGTTGCTTCATTTCTAGCACTCGCATCTGTTCTTCGATAAGAAGCGACTTCTATATCCGATTGAGTCTCGAATGTTTGGTCTTCCAAACCAAACATTTTCTTTCTCTTATACTTCACTTCAATCGTTTTGAAGCTTTCTCCCATGTAGTCGTAAATGCCGCCAAACTGCCCCCAATTCAAAATCCTTTTTCCTTTTGGAGGTAATGCTTTAATTCCAGAGATTAATGGCCCTTCTGTCATCAGCTCAAAATCTTTTTTTCCAGTAGAAGTAATTCCGATTGGATCGCTAGGGAAGTCTTTAGGGATAGTAAATTCGATGTCATGGGCAACTCCATTGCCTCTATTTTCTATCACTAGCAGTATGAGTGAAGGCCTGTTCTCGTCGTGCTCGAGATAGACAATAACATCTGGGTCTGTTTGCGATCTGTATGCTTGGAAAGCTATAGCAGTGGCAATCAAAGAAGTGATTGTTGCTATCAGTGCGATAACTAGGGATGGGTCTGTCATTTTCCTATCGAACAAGTGATTACTGCATTTCTCGATATCATCCGAATTGAGATGATATCAACGGCTTCGTTTTAATTTACGGGACAATTCAAAAAAGGGCGCTCTCACCTGAGAGCGCCCTTTGCTAAAACTTACTTCTGGCTTTCAGGTGCGTCGCTGACCTCATCGACCACTTCGACGCTCTCTGCTGCTGCCTTCGTCTCAGAGAGCTTGCCCAAGAACTCGGGGAGTTCGATGCCGGCGTTCTTGGTGATCTCGTGGAGTGGAGGGAGGGAGCCGACCATGCCGGAGAGGAAGTCGGCGGTGCTGCCTTTGCCGCTCTTGCCCGCTCCGCTGTCCCAGACTGTGATCTTGTCGATCTTGAGATTTGAGATCGCCTTGGCTTGCTCTTCGACGAGCTTAGGCAACTGCTCGATCATGAGGAGCATGGACGCGAGATCCTTGTCGTTGCCAGCAGAGTTGACGATTTCGGTGAAGCCCTTCGCCTTCTTGGTTAGGACTGCCTCGACACCTTCCGCTTCCGCGAGGAGCTTGAGGCGCGTGCCGTCCGCTTCGGCGGTGAGCTTAAAGCGGAGACCATCGGCCTCGGCTTGCTTGACGGCTTTGAGACCATCGGCTTCGGCTTGCTTCTCTAGGCGGACCGCGTCGGCCTCACCCATTTGTGTGCGGCGCACGGATTCGGCGCGGGCCTCGGCATCGACGATTGCCTTTTCTTTGGCGATCTCAGCTGGGACGATGATATTGGCCTGTTGCGTGGCTTTTTCGCGCTTGGCACGCTCGACTTCGGACTCTTGCTCGGCGGCGTAGGCTTCTTGCAAGGCTTGTGCAGCTTTGACCTTCTCGGCTGCGGATGCGGCGCGTTCGGCCTCCGCTTCTTTTTGACGACGTGCGGCATTGGAATTCGCAATCTCGACGGTCGCGGTATTTTCACCTTCGGTCGCCTTCGCGTTGGCATCGGCCACTTGGATACGTTGGTCACGGGTGGCGTGGGCCGCACCGATGTCACCATCACGGTGGGCTTGGGCGACCTTGACCTTGGCTTCGGCGATTGCTTTGGAGGCGGCTTCTTGACCGAGCGCATCGATGTAGCCGGACTCGTCGGTGATGTCCTGCACGTTGACGTTGATCAGGCGCAGGCCGACCTTCTTGAGCTCGACTTCCACACCGGTGGAAATGTTGGCGATCAGTTTGTCGCGGTCGGCGTTGATCTCCTCAATGTCCATGGTGGCGATGACGACACGCATCTGACCGAAAATAATATCCTTCGCGAGTTCCTTGATCTCAGCGAGGCCGAGACCGAGCATACGTTCAGCAGCGTTTTCCATAATGCCCGGCTCTGTCGAGACACCAACGGTGAAAGTGGAGGGCGTGTTGACGCGGATGTTCTGCTTGGAGAGCGCACCTTCGAGGCGGATGTCAATCGGCAGCGGCGTGAGGTCGAGCCATTGGTAGCCTTGAATGACAGGCCAGATAAAGGCGGCACCACCGTGGTAACAGTTGGCGGACTTGCCGCTGGCCACTTTACCATACACGACCAGCAAGCGGTCGGACGGGCAGCGCTTGTAGCGACTGGCAAATGCGATGACGGTCGCGACAAAAAAGAAAAAGAGAATAGCAGCTGGGATCAGGATTTCCATGAGATAGAATAGCGAATGATTGATGACGGAGGCTTGCCGGAGATGGCGAAGCAATGATGACTAATAAATAAAGGTTACGACGACCTCTTAAGCGGGCTCGACGACAAAAGATGCTTCCCCGTTGACACCCGTCACGCGGACGCGCTCCCCGGGCTTGAGTGCACCGGGCGATTGCTTACGTGCCGATGCGGTAGTGAAGCGGCCCTGAATATTAATCTGGATCTGGCCGCCGCCGTCTTCGTCCCCTCCAGGGATAGTGACGTAGACGGTGCCCTCTTCCCCGATGGCGGAGCTGTAGTCCAGATTGCCCTTAGACTGCATTTTGAGGAGACTGCGCAGCAGGAGGAGCATGGCGGTCATCGAGGCGAGCCCGAAGCCTGTAGCGATGACGCTACTTAAAAAAACGGATGCACCAAATTTCATCGCGGCCGCACCGACCCAACCGAATGCGAGGAAGAAAGCCCCGAGCGTCTGCGAGGAAAAAAGTCCGACCCCGGAGCCATGATCAAAATCTCCAACATTCGCATCGAACCCATCATGATCAAAGCCGATCAGAGTCATCAACATTTGAAAAGCGACCACTGCCAAGGCAAAGATACCGATGCCGTAAAATACCTGATATGCGAGGGTGAGATTATTGAACCAATCTATCATTTAATTAAGAGGTAAAGTGCTATGCGCTGAAAAGAATGTAAAATCTCAATGCCAAACGTTATTATGGCAAGACAAAATGAGCAACTATTTAGTAGTGATGAGAATCCACAGAATGTGATGGCCTAAGTTTTACGATCCAAATACATTGAAATCCAAGTATAACTGTATCTAATACACCCATAAAGAACACCGAACCTGATTGTTATGAAATATAGATTTTTGACCATCTGCAGCCTGCTTCTATCTTCAATTTACAGCCATGCGCAGCTTATGTCGCTGCCGACCCGAGCGATACCGGGCGCGATGATTGGCAACAGCGTCGGGCGCGGTGCCAACCAAGCGCTGGACGGCATCCAGCAAGCACGGCAAGCGATGGCTTCGTTCAATTCGCAAATCGCGGAAGCGCGCGCTAAGTACTTTAGCCTCTTCCCTGACAAATCCGGGGTCGAAGCAGCCGGTGCACGTTTCAACGAATTATTACTCCAAAAAGATCTCGGCATCATGAACATGGCGATGGCCACACGGTTTCAGCAAAATCTCTTTGGAGACAGTGCAGTGATCGAGATGGGCGTCCAACTAGCCGGGATGGACGAAGATCAATGGGACGGCGGCATTGCCCCGATAGCCCAAGGCGCCCACGGTCGGTGGATGGATGTGGTGCTCGCCAATCTCGACCAAGGCTTGGCCAACCTTATTGCGGGTAGAGCGGATCTCGCCCATGCGCTGGAATCCTCTTCCGCCGAATACGACATCTATCGCATCCTGCGCGACTATCACGAGTATCAGAAGGCTGGTTACGCCAGCGAATATTTCCCCTCCGCGCTAAGCTTTGTGCAGTTTGCGCTGCGATTCACATTTGGTGATTATCGTCAGTCGGAAACCGAGATGCTGGAAATCTACGCCTGGCTCCGCGATATTTATGGCGAGAAAGCTCTAAAGAAAGCGGGCGAAATCCTCCGCACTTCCGATCTTACGCAGAGCGCGCGCCCGAGGAATTACGAAGCACTCGGCGTCCCCCGCATCCACACCTCGCCCAGCATAGCGCTGCTCCTCTTGCTGATCGCAGAGGCCGAACCGAGAGAAGCCGCCATCGGCCTGCTACGAACCGAGCGCAACCTTGATGGCCTTAAAGACGGCCTCGCCCACTACGATGCGCTAGTCGACACCCACGGAAAATCCAAAGTGCACGAAGTCGTCAAACAAGTGCTCAGGCTGAAAATCGAGCTGGACGAGGGCAAGGTAGCATCAGGCAAATATAAAGGTTCCACCCGCGACGAAGTATTGCTCGACCTGCTACCTATGGATGCCCACGTAGGCTGGGAGCGAGTCAAAGCACGTGCCGAGTTACGCAAGCAAGATAAGCTTGGACGCGAGAAGGCGATGGCTGAGGACGCACAGCAACGCCTCACGAAACAAGGCCGCCGACAGGGCGAGTCCCACTACGACCGGCTACTCGAAGCACACCGCATGGCGGCAGAGCTCGACGCCGAGCGTGGCGGTAATAGCCGGTTCGCCGAGCGCGTGATCGAGATCGCTGGCATGTGGGACCACTACGTGCGGACGGACGACGGTGAAGACGCAGGGCGCGCCTCACTAGAGGCGGCAAGAAGTCTAGTGCTGGCAGTCCCTTACAAAGAGCGAGATGCATTCGTCGCCCAGCTGAGCTTCACCACGGCGTATGATCGCTTCAACACCGACTACCTCATCCCGATCAGTCAGATCCAACAGGATCGCATCAACGCAGGCCTGATCGACGCCGACGAAGTGGTCGATCTAACGATGACGCCGCAGAGGCGGAGGATAGAGAATAGGATCGCGAGTACCCGAAGCCTCATAGTCTCCTTTGAGCGGCAGGCCACGCAGAGTCCAATCGAGACGAAATACCTCAGGCAGAGAAATTTCTTTCTTAAATCGAGAATGAATCGCTATGAGCACGAGCTAGAGATATATCAACAAGGCGGAGCCGCAGCCTACTACGCCATGTCCGAAGCGGACAGCCGCGGGATGGCCGACTTTCATAACATTTTGGCCGCGCGCGATCTAGCAGCCGTCAGCGACCACTTCAGGCTGCCTAAACTCAATAAAGACAGGGGGCGCGGCGACCTCCCACCACTAGAGCACCATAAAAATAAAGAGCTTTTCACAACTGCAGCCGCTGGCCTATGGGACGGTTACCTCCGGACAGGCGACGAAACATTTCTAACCTCTGTCCGCAGTGCACTCAGTGTCGCTAGAACGACTGAGTCCAGCGAACTTTTCAAATTCGTAGAACTGGCGAAGCGTCCCGAATGGGAGAAGCCCACCGCCCCCTCAGTGATTCAACGACGGCTCATCGCTCAGGGCGAGTTATCCCCAAAGGACGCACTCAACCTCGATACCGACCCCGTGGGCTACGCCTTAATTTGGGAACTTCGTGAAAAACGACTTGCCCTATTAAAAATCCTCAATGCCAGCTACGGCGCTGGCAGCGAAAATAAAGCCCGCAAACTGGCCGACGTGGTCGCAGCCAACGAAGCCCTCGTCGCCGCTGAAACGGCATTGGCCGCCTACGACCGCGCCAACGGCCACAGCCCGCGTCTAGAAAGCGTCACCCCGCTCCCCGCAAACTTGCCAGTAAGCTCGACACGCCTCGACCAACCGACGCCAGCCAAACCGAATCGCCCACTACAGCCCAACGAGTCGGTGCCCGAAGAACTGGTGCCCGAAGAACCGGAAGTCGCCGAAACGGCCGACGCCCATCTCGATGCCTTCCTAGCTGCGCGAGAGATCACCCGAAAACTCGACACCGAGACGCTCCAAGCAATCAACGACGCACGCCGCGAAAACAAAATCGAACCAATTAAAGCCTTTACCGAAAATACACGCTGGCTCGAGCTCGCAGCCGGCTTCTGGAATAACTACACCAAGGGCGAAGATACACGCCCGAAATTTAGTGCGATTAAAGCATTGCGAGAGATCGACAAGTCAGCTGCCGAAGCGATCGAGCAAGCCCTACCCTTCGTCTTCGCATGGCGCGACGTGAAAGCCGACTTACCGCCCGTGCTCGAAACCGCTCTAGCGACTCGGCTCGATACCGGCGCACTCACCCCGACCGATGCCCTCGACCTGCGCGCCTCCCGCGAACGTGAAAAGCTGATCGACAAATCCCACCGTGCCGCCGCCGAGTGGCGCGAGAGTTCGCTCAAGCTCGCGAAATATATCCAGCAAGGGGAGATAGAATCCACAATCCGCCGCGCCCAATCGCGCGCTGACCGACGACTCAAAAAATTGGAAGAAGCTAAAGCGGCTTTTGCCGCCCACAACGATACCCATGACGATCGTTAGCGAGAACGCAGACCGACGAATCAAAACACCATGTTTTTTTGGCTTGGAATGCAAAGATGACCAAAGGCTATTTTCCGATTTCAATTACTCACTCTTTCATTAGAGCATTCTGCATTTACTCTGGCCGATCGGAACCAGATGCTACAACCGTCCAAAACCTTACGGTTCACTTGCCAACAAACGCCCTCGCCCAAAAGCTCCCGACGACACTTAAAACTCTCGGATGGGCTCATAACATTGCCTTCGAGATTCAGCACTCGAAAGACTGTCTAATCAGGAAAAGCAAGCGTGCCTGCGGAGCCTGAAGCCTTGTATTCTCAGAATTGGGGAACCAAAAAGGGGGCGTTCCGTATTTTTCTATATTGAGGAACTAAACTTGGCTCCTCGCTACGCTTTCGAGCTACGCAATGCGCGGCTGACGTTGCGCCGAAGGGGAGTTAGGCGCTCCCGGGAACTAAACAGCCGCACCCCTGACTGGAGTGCGGCTGGAGAGAAGGCGCGAAGCTGCTAAGCTGCTCGGCGACTGCGGGATGTGGATTTTCGCGTGTCGGTCGAGCCACTTTTCGCAGCGGAGCGACGTGGTGCGGGTTGCTCCGGCGCAGGATCGAGGAACTCGACCTTGTAGGCGGTCAGCACGATGCGGCTACGCTTGTCGCCGGCTTCCGTTTCCCAGTTTTCCTGCTTGAGGCTGCCTGAGATCAGGGTTTTCGAGCCCTTGTAGAGGTGTTCGGCCAGGTGCGGCATATTCCATGCCTCGACGGGCATGAAAACCACGCGATCACCCTCGTTAGAGGCGAGGGTGAATTTGCTGAGGTGTTGATCGTCGCTCCGTTTGTCGCGAGCTTTGATTTCGCGGGTTTCGATGTCGGCGGTGAGGTTTCCGGTGAGGACTGTCTGATTCATGATATTTCCTTTCAGTTACGTTAATTTAGCTTGCTACGAATGAATCGTGTTTAGATGCCCTCAGAAGTGAGGGACGTCTTTTCTATGGCATATAGAAAAGTGGGCTGTCAAGTAAATAGTGAACATTAATACACTTACAAAGGAATCATCTCTGGATTAAAACCGCAGATGGACGCCGATTCACGCAGATCAAAACCAACGGAACTCTAATTTTCAGCCAAGAAAAAACACCCAGAGCAGGAGCTTGAGGGGCAGAGCGTTGCTATTGAATTCTGTGTATTTTTGTGCCGCTTCGTGGCCTAGCAATATCCCTGAGAAGAGTCGATTCGAAAGCGGTTCCCGCATCCGCTACAGAGAACATGCTGCCAATCAGAAGCGAGATACGACTTGACGCAAACTCCAATCTGACTAGTCTAGTCAGCATGAAAAAGAATTCGTATAAACAAGGCGATACAACCGACGCTGAGTGGCAGTTGCAGGAAGCGAAGGCCTGCTTCAGTGAAGTCGTGCGCCGTGCCAAAGACCGCCCGCAGCGAGTAACGGTGCGGGGCAAGCCTTCGGCTGTTGTGGTGTCGGCAGAGTATTTTGAGCGTATGTTGCCGAAATCAGGAGCCGATCTGGTCGAGCTGATGGCAAATGTACCGCTGAATGATCTGGGATTTGGCGAACGGGGCACGGCAATGCCAGTGCGAGAGGTCGAACTGTGAGCGGCTGGCTGCTCGATACAAATGTGCTCTCCGAACTTCGTAAGCCGAAGTGCAATCCCGAGGTTAAAGAATGGGTCGCGCAGCGGCGGAGCATTGAACTCTATGTGAGCAGCGTGACTTTTGCGGAGATTCGCTTCGACATCGGACGAATCGAAGATGCGGAGCGGCGGCATCAATTGAATCATTGGTTGGAATCGGAGCTTCGCCCTTGGTTTCGGGAGCGCGTGATCGAGATCGACGAAGCGGTGATTCTCCGCTGGCGTGAAATGGTGGAAGTCGGACGCAAGCGTGGTCACACCTACAGCCAGCCAGATCTGTTTATCGCGGCGGCGGCGGATTTGCATGGGCTTTGCGTGGCGACCCGGAACACTGCGGACTTTGCGGGGACGGGCGTAGCTGTGGTGAATCCTTGGGGCGACGGGAACTGACCCCGATTGGCAGTAACTTAAGCTATAATTACGGACTCTTAATCACCTTTCCGCGCTCTCAAATCATTCAATGACAACGCCTTAAAATTATGATTAAGGTTCTTCGCTATTTTTAGTGGATAGATAAGATCAGTGCTCTGAGTTTAAACCCCCGAGCAGAGGGGGCCCGTTTCATAGGGTAAGCAGCTGACGCGTATTCGTAGGACGGGGAGGCACTTGTGGTCACTGTCGTCGTGCTTTACGCCAGTAATAGGCGCTCACCCAACGTAGCATTCAACCGCAGATGGATCCGTGCTTCGCTCTACGAGCTGCACAGGGCAGGCAGCGGATAAAATGCGTGTGAGTCCGATTACAATGCTCTACTTTATCGCGGGGGAATTGAAGTTTTCCAGTTTGTGACTGTACCATTAAAAATAGCGAAGAACCAGGAGTAAGACTAAGACGCATGCTGATTCGCGGTCTAAGTCCGTGCCATCAAAACTGATCCCGATTCCTAGAATCGAGGCTGCGGTGCAGGGCTCAACTCTGACGCAGAGTTCGGCGCGGTTGCTGGGGGGAATGGCTGACTCTGACGCAGGCCGCCGCAAGCGGCGACGCCACGTTTGATGAAAAAGCCCCGCAGCTTTTGGCTGCGGGGCCTTGGGAAATGCTGAAACTCCCCAATCCTGAGGATTGAGGCTACGGCGCTCCCCGACCCCTAGGATCGAGGCTACCACGGGCCTCCCGTGCTTCGCTCTGCGAGCTACGCAGGGCGCTGTCTTCTGACTGGCTGACCTCTGTCCTTAGACGTTGATCGAGATATCGACACCTGCTGGGAGGTTGAGCTTCTTGAGCTCGTCCACTGTCGCGGCGGTTGGCTCGACGATGTCGATCAGGCGCTTGTGCGTGCGGACTTCGAATTGGTCCATCGACTTTTTGTTAACGTGAACCGAACGATTCACAGTGAACTTCTCGATCTTAGTCGGAAGCGGCACAGGGCCGGTTACGCGAGCGCCGGAGCGCTTAGCTGTTTCGACAATGTCCGCTGCGGACTGGTCGATAACGCGATAATCATAGCCTTTGAGGCGAATACGGATACGTGGTGTGCTCATAATTTATATGTGTTTGGTTAAGTTTCTAGTTTTGTGTGATGTTTGAAAAGTAAAATGGATACGTTTTTTTGACTACGAAAGGCGCGAAAGGTCGCGAAAAGATTGAACTAGGGAATTCTATTAGGTTGGGGGGTGGGGGTTTCGCGTAAATTCGTGTTTTTGCTTCGCCATCTACGGCAGACCTCCGTCGTAGTGGAAAATAACAGAGCCTAGTAGCGGCCTCGGGTGGAAGTTTCTAGGATGGTATTGAGAACGTTTTGTGGGACGGGCTCGAAGGATTCGGGCTGCATGCTGTAAGAGGCTCTACCTTTGCTGAGGGAGCGGACGATGGTGGCGTAGCCGAACATCTCTTGCAGCGGCACGAGGGCGGCAATCGAAACGAAGGCGGTCTTGCCAGTGACGTTTTGGATCTGGCCGCGGCGGCGGTTGAGGTCGCCCATGATGTCGCCTTGATACTCATCAGGCGTCTCGACTTCGACTTTCATCACAGGCTCAAGAAGCTGGGGGCCGGCTTTTTCAATGGCGTCGCGGAAGGCGAAGATGCCAGCCATTTTGAAGGACATTTCGGAGGAATCCACATCGTGGAAGGAGCCATCGAAGAGTGTGACCTTAAAATCAACCACGGGGTAGCCGCAGATGGCGCCGTTGTTGGCGGCTTCGCGGATGCCCTCAAGCGTGGGCTTGATAAATTCTTTAGGGATCGCGCCGCCGATTGTCTTATCGATGATCTCAATACCGGCACCGCGTTCGAGTGGTTCGAGCTTGATACGGGCGTGGCCGTATTGACCGCTGCCTCCGGTTTGGCGGACGAATTTGCCCTCCCCTTCGGCCTTAGCGGAAACGGTTTCGCGGTAGGCGATCTGCGGGCGGCCGGCTTCGGCGCCCACTTTGAACTCGCGGAAGAGGCGGTCTTTAATGATCTCGAGGTGCAGCTCACCCATGCCGGCGATGATGGTCTGGCCAGTTTCTTCGTCGGAACTGACGACGAAGGTGGGATCTTCTTCGGAAAGGCGTTGGAGACCGGTCGCCATTTTTTCTTGGTCGGCGGTGGTCTTGGGCTCGATCGACATCGAGATGACGGGTTCGGGGAATGTGGGCGGCTCTAGGCGCACGTCGAAACCTTTGGTGCACAGGGTGTCGCCGGTGACGACATCGCGCGCGCCGACGATGGCGCAGATGTCGCCCGAGTAGGCAACGTCGATGTCTTCGCGGGAGTCAGCCTTCATAATAAGAAGGCGGGAAATACGCTCGGTCTTGCCGGTGCGCGGGTTGTAAAGTGCGGTGCCTTTGGCGAGGGTGCCGGAGTAAACGCGCATGAAAACGAGCTTACCGACGTAGCCGTCGTTCATCAGTTTAAAGGCGAGTCCGGCGAACTTGGCGTTGTCGTCAGGGGCGACTTCGATATCGCGGCCTTGTTCGGTCTCGCCCTTCATCGGCGGTAGATCGAGCGGGCATGGCAGGTAGTTGACGACGGATTCGAGCACGGCTTGCACGCCCTTATTCTTAAAAGCACTGCCTGGGATGACGCCGCAGAAGCCGAGCGAAATGGTGGCCTTGCGGATGGCGGCGCGAATGTCGTCGGGGGAAAGTTCTTCGCCTTCGAGATATTTGTCGGCGAGCGCTTCGTCGAAATCAGCGAGCGCTTCGATCAGTTTTTCGCGGTATTCGTTGGCTTGATCGACGTAGTCAGCAGGGATCTCTCCGATATCGAAGGTCATGCCGCTGGCATCAGTCGCGTCGTAGATGCGGGCATCCATCGACGCGAGGTCGATCAGGCCGATAAAGTCTTCTTCCGAGCCGATGGGCAGGAAGATGGGGTGCGCGTTGGCGGCGAGGCGCTCGCGCATGGATTCGATGGCGGCGAAATAATCCGCGCCGACGCGATCCATTTTATTAACGAAGGCGATACGGGGGACGTTATACTTCGCCATCTGCCGCCAGACCGTCTCGGACTGGGGCTGGACGCCGGCGACGGCGCAAAAAACACCGATGGTGCCATCGAGGACACGGAGCGAACGCTCTACCTCGGCGGTGAAATCGACGTGCCCGGGGGTGTCGATAATGTTGATCTGGTTACAGATGCCGGCGTAGGGGCCGCTCTGATTTGTCCAGTTGCAGGAGATCGCTGCCGAGGTGATGGTGATACCACGCTCGCGCTCTTGATCCATCCAGTCGGTAACTGCGCTACCTTCGTGCACTTCGCCCATCTTGTGGACGACACCTGCATAAAATAGAATTCTTTCCGTCGTAGTCGTCTTTCCCGCATCGATATGCGCAGCTATACCGATATTACGCGTATGTTCCAAGGGGAACTTACGCTTCGGTGAGTTAGCTGACGCAATGCTATTTATAGCGGACATTG
>Ga0222632_1000748_pt1 | contig 15095 bp, 15 predicted proteins | sample AntAcemetageno46_FD_179828 | JGI IMG/M metagenome (GOLD analysis project Ga0222632, IMG submission 179828) | Saline water microbial communities from Ace Lake, Antarctica - #46 | ecosystem: Environmental > Aquatic > Non-marine Saline and Alkaline > Saline | place: Antarctica: Ace Lake | collected...
ATGTGCTGTGGAGCAAGAGAGTCGTACAGAAATGTACTGTAACCTCCCTAGAGGATGGGGTGACATACTACACGTACCTTGGTGTATAGCTTGCGTTACTAAAACAATAGTGTATAGTTACGCGCATTAAGCAACCTATATATGCCAAAACGAACATATCAACCAAGTCAACAAAAACGATTAACTACTCATGGTTTTCTTGTGCGTTCTGCAAAGAAAGCAGGAGCACGAATTCTTCGAGCACGACGTCGTAAAGGACGAGCACAACTAACTGTAAAGAAGAGTGCATAAAGAACTACCGGCAACAGCCGGTATTTTTTATTAGTACGATATACTGTATCTATGCTCAAGAAAAAAGACCGGTTAACGAAGAAAGGGTTCGATCATTCTTTTTCTGTTGGCACACGCTATCACTCCCCTGTTTTACAGCTTATCTACGAAGATACTCCTAATTTTCATGGAGCTGCCGTGGTTGGTAAAAAGGTACATAAAAAAGCCGTTGATAGAAATAGATTACGTCGTCGTCTGTACGGTGTGCTTTATCGGTATCAGGCTACACACACCCTAACAGGAACGTTTATTCTCATTGGAAAACCAGCTTTGAAAGATGTGGTAAAAAGTGAGTTCACAAAAAAAGTAGAGGAGGTTCTACGGCAGGTTGCACAAAAGCAGTAAATTCGCCGATATATCCTTTGTGCTCTTTTCACGATACAATAACTCCCGAGCAGACCTTATTCTTATTTAAATTCTTACCGTTATGTGGAGCTACATTTGGCATACTTTCTTTTTTGACCCAGTCTATAACAGTTTAGTCTTTTTTATTGATGTACTCCCTGGTGGTGATGTGGGGCTGGCAATTGTGTGTACCGTTATCTTTATAAAGATTGTTATTCTTCCGTTGTCTATTAAGGTGACAAAGATGCAGGCAGTCATGCGGGAGCTTGATCCGAGGATTAAGAAGATGAAGAAAGAAATTACTGATAAGCAAGAGCAGGCCCGGGCAATGATGGATCTTTATAAAGAGGCAAAGATTAATCCACTTTCCAGTGTATTCCTTATGTTTGTCCAGTTCCCTATTATTATCTCTTTGTACCTTGCGGTGGCAAATGGTGCCGGTTTCCCCTTTCCTGATATCAATATTGAGTTGCTGTACAGTTTTGTGCCAAGGCCAGAAACTGTTTCTATGATGATGTTTGGATTTTTTGACATCACCCTTAAAAGTATTCCTTTAGCGCTTCTAGCTGGAATCACACAGTATATTCATATTAATTTGTCTATGCCAAAGATGGAGCCTAAGAAAGAAGATGAGGAACCAAGTATGAAAGAAGATTTTGCACGAAGTATGCAGATGCAGATGCGATACGTTATGCCTGTCATTATCGTAGTTGTGGCCTATACCCTCTCAGCAGCCATCGCCCTCTACTTCACCATTAGTAACCTGATGGCAATCGCTCAAGAGTTTGTAGTTAAGAGGCATCGTGCAGTGGAGCAGGCAACAGATACTGAAAAATCGTAGTTATAGAACTTACCGCATAAAACCCGCTACTATAGTAGCGGGTTTTATGCGGTACATTATGTGACATGCCAGGGCTTAGTTTGTAACACTACAGTAAGCATTAGCCAGGATACAAAAGGGTGTATAGGTAAGAGTCTGTATACATTAGTTGGTCATGGTCTCAAAGAGCCAGAGAGTCTGGTCTGTTTTATTGGTGAACGTTAGCAGGGTACCATCAGAACTGATACCAATACTTTTTACGTCAATACTTCTCCCCGTGAGTTTCTCTGGGTCTGCAAAGAGTTGTGCGGTCTGTGTCGTGATGTTTATGCGCCATAGGTAGTCTTCAGAGGTAATGATTCCTTTATACCAGTCTTCAACATACGATGCTGAGACATCTTGGATTGGTGCAGCGCACCATACTAGGTTTGAGTTATTAGTGTCGAAGACACACTTTTCCTTGAGAGCTATAAGCGGGATTTTGTAGGAGATTCCGTTAGTGTCGACTGCGGAGGATGTATATGACCCATCAGCTATGTAGGTTGTGAGGATGTAGTCATTATTAAACAGGGCCGAAAGTCCATAGGCAGAAAATGTCGCAGGGGTGAGAATGCTGTTGGCGACAGTATAAATAAATCCTTCAAGTTCCTGTGATGGTTTTGTTGCGAGGTAGGTAGCGTCAAGGTCACTTCCCCACCCAACATCTAGGTTGGTGTAGTTCATCGAGAAGCGTTCGGTCTGTACCAGGGTGTCTACGTTGTGTAGGTATCCCTTGGTAGTTCCTTGGGTTGAGACTGTGTATAGCACTTCATCATTGGAAGAGAAGGCAATATTCTCTGCTCCCGGCTGTAGGGAGATACCAAGCAGGTTTCCGCTTGGGCCTAGTGTGCCTACAAATACGTCTGACTGGTTGTTGGCGTAGGAAGACAGTGCGATAGTGTTTGCGTCTGGTGAAAACACAGCCTCACTCACTCGAGGCACTGTTGTGCCGGAAAGGATTGATTCTACCCCACTTTCTAGCAGTATTTCGTATACATGTCCTGTTCCCCGTTCAACGTAGCGAACAGCGATTCCGTTGCTAGTGGACGCAAAGGTAAACCCAGCAATCGGTCGAGTAGTGAGCTGTCGTAAAGCAGCCCCTGACTGAGTGTCTACTAGTGTTTCCAGTGGTATATTTGGAACTGGAGGAGTGATAGTGGTGTCTTGCTGAGATATTTCAAAACCAAGATTGGTAAATACCTCTCCTGGTTTTTCGGGTGTACCAAACAACATAAGGTATACCCATACCCCAAGTACTAGAATGATAATAACTATCCCAACAGTAATAACGAGTGCTCTATTCATGAGCTAAGTATAACGTATGGTTGTAATTAATGAACTGTTACCTATAAACATATATCTATTTTGAGGTAGTGGATACTAATGGGCAGCTGTTGTAATCAACTTCAAAGTCACTAACCCAGTAGTCATTTTTGTGCTTATCAGTACTAACTAACCAGCCAACCTGTAAAAAACCAAAGGATTACAGTCCCCTGGTTTTGTATAGGCTGGTTAGTCACAGACAGATGGAACAATATAACTACATGTTAATTCCCCCTCTGTTCCATCCTCATACATTACCCTCACAAAACCATCTATTGAGCTTTCACCAATGATGATGAGCTCAATCAGTGGGTATCCTCCAGCTTCCTCGTCCTCATTTTGTTTCTTATAGTAGTCAATACTGTCATTTACGGTAATGGGATTTGCTACAGGTGTTTCATTAGCGTTGATAAATACACATAATCCTGTTGATGCATCATAATAGACACCGTTGCGTTCGGTACATTGGTTGGAGCATGACTGTAGTATTCTTAAGTTTGGAGTGTCACACTTGTCTGTGCCACAGGTTTTTCCCTCAGGGCAGTTGTCTTCTGCTATCTGTCCTGGTGTTAGTGGGCAAATGAGCTTCATACACCCCGGGGTGCCAGATGGTATAACTAGAACACCAGTACTGCAGCCTTCACTATATTTAGTAAAATCATCAGCTGTGGAGCAATCTTCACCTGTTGTTGTTCCTGGAGCGATGGATACATCCATCCCCTCCAGCTCCATTGTAATCCCACCCAACCCATCAATCGCGGTTAAGCCTTTTAACTGCGGATTAATTGTGTTTAAGATAAGTACAGCTCCAAGTACAATCAGTAGTCCAATAAGTGCACCACGGATATCTTTCTTAGCTTCTTCCTTGGTATTGACCAAGTCAGATATCATGTACTTCACCCCAGCAAAGATAATCTTTACCACCGCCATAAATGCAGCGATACTGATAGCCGCTGTGTAGAGTGCGTCTACATAACCAGCCAGAGAGAGTTCTGAGGATTGTGTGTTTATACCAGGAATTCCGACGAGGGGGACAAAATCCGCAGCTTGTACATTAGAGGACATTACAGCAAAGCTAAAAACAGTGAGTATGCAGAAGAGTGTGCAGTTGAGTAAATGTTTCATATTAAAAACGTATGGTTATAGTGTCCTTCACCCCTTGTAAAAGTTGTTTGAGGTTGCGAACATGGTACTCGAGCGTGAATGAACCATTGTCACCAGACCGACGCAAGGTAATTTCTTGTGGGCTTGGGTTTGGGTTAGTAATAGCCTGTCCATTAAGTTTCCATTGTTGGTGTGGTGCGGCTGAAAAAAGGGCATTGTCGATAAAGTATGGTTCAGCTCGTACCTGTATCTCCTCACCAATAAATATAAAGTTACTGCCCATAGCAACTTCAGACATTCCCCGCAGTGGGTTTATTTCATAAAAATAGAGTTCAGGATCAGCTAGTGGTACGTAGATAGATTCACTACTAAGGATTGTCCCATCAGTATCAATCACATCGACTGATACCTGGATTTGTTTCTGAAAATCAGCAGTGAAGCTAATTGAATTTTGCCCAAGCCGAGAGCCTCCACCTTGTACAGTGTCCCCTACTCGCCAGGTGTATGCGTATGACTCGGCACTTCTGTTGGCGCCAGTAAATGGAAGTGCAGTGAGTTGTACTGAGCCACCAATTGCAGGTATGGCTCGACCCTTATAAAAAGCTGGTACACGGGTATCTGCCTCAATTAAGATGTCGACCCGAATGGGTGTAATGGTATCTTGTGCCCGCAATACAGAGCCATTAGGAAGGGTGGTAATAGCAAGTACTTGTAGTGAGCTCCCGAGCTGCCCAGTGGTAAAGCTGACAGATCGCTGATTTTTTGAATTAGGTACTTCAGTACCATCGATAAACCACGCAATAGATGCTCCACTGGTATTCACACTGTAGTCATTAAGCGTTGCTGTGACTGACTCGTTTGGTTCTGGGAAACGAGGAGATACTACCAGTGAGGAAGCGTTTGTTTGCCTAGACATACCGGGTAGTTGCGCGTGTAGCTGGTGGCTGGGTAACAAAAAAAACAGGAGTGAGCACACAATGAGTGAAGGAAAAAAAATGTTCTGCATACAGCCTAAGCATAGCATGAGCTATTGATTGCTAGTATGGAGTATAAACACTATTCTTCACTCCAAAATGTTACACAAATTAAAACAACTGACCAAGGAATTATTTGAAGCACGGGTACAAAATTTGCACAAAAGCAAAATCCACCAACAATTATCATTTTCCAATGAAGGAGATACTTTGACATCATAAAGCTTGTTATAAACATTGAGTAAAGTCCTAGGAGTACTGTAATTACCCAAAAGATTGTCGCCATACCAATAGATACACCAAAAAAATCAATCCACCCCCACCAAGTATCCTCAACAGATAAAGCAAGGAGTACCAGTAGTGCAAAGACAGGCTGAAGTCCTGATGCATATGCTGTGCTTCCTAGGGTCATAATGGCTCTATTAAACACCTTTGCTTTTTTAATGACTTTTGTACTAGATCCTTTTCCTACTCTCTGTAGTGCTTTTTTATACGGTAAAACATCTCGTACTCTTCGTACATTCTCTTCCCTTTTTTCAGAAGCTAGTCGACCCCCTCTTTTTTTTGGACGATTATGAAGTGCTTCTTTGGTGTACATCCGCTCCTTCCGGCGTTGTAAAATTGAGCTGTCTGCACCTGCTCCTCTTCGGGCTTTCTGTAAGGACTTTTTAATTCGTACTACTTTAGAAGCACCAGCAACCAGAGGCTTAATCAGAGGCGCAACCATAGGCTAAGCTTGTGCGTCACGAAGTTCTTCGCGCGCTTTTTTAATCTGTAAAATCTGTGACGGGTCAGAGGTAATGATTTGGTCTTCAGTATAGGAGGCAATTACCCTAATTGCGACGTGCTTGAGTCCGGCAAAGAAGATGCCCTCCCCCACGTTTGACTCTAGGAGTAGGAATTTTTCTTCATCAGTGAGGTTGAAGGTGTTCTGGATGTTGTCTATGGCAGTTGGTGACTGTTTCATCAGTAGCTGAAGCGATGAGTTGGTGATCATTGGGACACCGTATGGTGAACGAAGGAAGTCGTCCACGTCTTGGGTGATGGTTGAAAGACCGAGGTAGTATTTACGGCCTCGTTTTGCAAGCATAAAGAGGAACGATGCAGTATCTTCACTTTTCATCATCCACCAGGCCTCATCAATTACCAGTAGTCGCTTCACCATCCGACGTCGGATAGCCCCCCAGATGTGGTGTGTGATGATGTACATTGCTACGGTCTTAAGCTCGTCTTCCATATCACGCAGTGCAAACACAACAAACTTCTGGTTGATGTCCACATTTGTCGGTTGGTTCATGAAACCTGCCCAGGTTCCTGAGGTGTACTTTTGTAGACGTGAGATAAGCGATGCACTTCCCTCCATTCCCGCCAGAACCATTTCAAAGTCTGAAAGTAGTGGTGCTTGAAGATCACCAAAGTCCGAGTTCCCGGTGATGTCTTTCAGCGCATATGCCTCCACGATAGCTTGATCAATAATCGTCTCTTCTTCTGGTGAGATACCACCAAGCATCAGTCGAAAGAGTCCAATGAGCTCAATGATTTGCGACCGCAAGATGTCTTCTGGGTTTTCATCTGCCTGTGGTTTCGGTAGGTCAAAGGGATTGATGTGGTGCGAAGAAGAAAGAGAAATGTTGAAGAATCGACCACCGGTTGCTTCCGCTAGGTACTCATACTCACGTTCAGGGTCAATTACAATCACTTCTGTTCCAAACATAAGTGAACGGAGTATCTCAAGCTTTGTAGTGTAGGACTTCCCTGCTCCAGAGGTAGCAAAGGTAACTGAGTTGTAGTTTGTTAGTTGGTATCGATCAAACAAAACCAGAGACGAGTTGTGCCGGTTGATACCGTACAGAATTCCTGAGTCAGAGGTCAAGTCAAAAGATGTAAACGGGAAGAAGCTTGAAAGTGGTGATGAATTAAACTTACTGTGCACCATTAGCTCGTCATTCATAAATGGCAACACACTCTTAAGACCCTGTTCTTGTTGGTAGAGTGCGGGCTTTAGGTAAATTAGTCGTGAATCAAGAATGTTCTTGATTTCATCTTGGGTTTTATTTAAGGTAACTTCATCATCACTATAAATAGTAAGATAGAGACCAACATCAAATAATTTTTCTTCAGCTTGTTGTAGTTTGTCTCGCAGGTCTTCAAGGTTACGGTAGGCAGCTTCCAGCTGGGGGTCACGTACCATCCCCTTTTCTGCCCGTACGTTTATCTGACTTTGCACCTCAGCAACTTTTTTCTGAAATTTCTTCAGTGTGTCTGCGGTATTAATTGGGTGGATAAATATTGAAACATCAAGCTCCTTTTCCATATTAAGAATTGGTTCGAGCCAGCCGTCATTTAGGTACCGTGGGTATGAAACAGTGAAAAATGTGCGTGCGTGCGTACCACTGACGTTAATGCTCCTAGAATTAATCTCTACACCAGATGGTGCTATAACATCCTCAAGGGTCATCAGTGACTCTGAAAAATCAGAGACGTTCTCACCACCCTCTATTGATGTTGATTTTTTTGGTTGTAGTAAATCGAAAATGCTCATATCTTTTAGTATTGTACAGGAACGTGTTAGCTAGGGTCTGGGGCTGATCCACTAATGTCTCCAGGGTTAAAGATGTGGTAGTACAGCTCTACTAAGGCCTCATCTTCAAGTGCAATAGTACGTACACCAATCCGGTTGAGCCCCTGCTCTACTAGCGAGGCTCGTTGCTCAAGCTGTAGCCGCTGTTCTTCGAACTTTTCCTCAGTAGAGTCTGAAGAGTCATTGCGTCCAAAGATTGAACTAATGCCTGACCCGATATCAATAGACTGTGAAGAGTACGGTACAACGATAAAAAAGTTTTTGCTCATCACGTCTACCTCGGTGACAAATGTTTTAATAAAACTCATATATTCACGGAGCTGAATTTTCATGAGATCGTTATCTTGAAGCGGTTCTCTCTCACGTAACTGCTCTAGGTAGGGCTCTATATCTAATCGACGTGACTGGATGTAGAACTGGATTGAGAAATCAAGCGTGTTTAAAAAATTCTGAAACTGCCCAAGAATAGCTCGTTGCTCGTCGAGTGACTTTAGTGCAAAGTTGATAGATGATGCCAGTAAGATGCTGCACATTCGGCCATCTTTAAGAATCACCACATTTTGCTTGATGTCTTTTATGGGTACGAATTCTTGGGTTGTGGTTTTTTTAGTTGCCATGACGTTATTCCTTTTTCTGTAGGGCGTTTAATTCTAGTTGGCGAGCCAGAGAGTTAATGCCCCCAGCTTTTCTTGCTTGCACCACTACCTGTTGGGGGTCAGGTTCTACTGAAGTATGGTTCTCAGCACTGTACATGTTTTGTTTCCTTTTTCTCCAGTGATAAATCCTGTTTGACTTATAGAAAGAAAAGAAAGACTCTAGGAAAATAGAAAATGGCCGATTGTTTACTGGGTAAAAAGCCAGTAAAAATGCTACCGCCGAAGCTGGTATACCAATAAGTATAAAGATAAAAATTGGGAACGCTAGAAATGTAACGGCTGCTACACCAATACCCCCACAGAGATATACAAACTGTTTCCAGGTGAATGGGCCAAAGATTTTATCTTCGATTTCAATAAACTGAGGAACTTCAAATCGCATGACTGTAGTATAGCCTGCATCGGGCAGTGCGTATGTGGGAGTTGTGTACATAACAAGCGAAATAAAATTTCTGACCTGTATGCCCTAGTCTTTCTCTTCGTACGTGGGCATTCCAGCTAGTTTTGGTTTCTCTTGCAAGAGGTCTTGTTGGGAAGCACTTCTAATGACTTTTTCAGTGTGTTCTGCCACTTGTGGTTCTTCTGGAAACTCCGCTCGATACGCACCATACCCGTGAATACGACTCATGTCCCCTTCCATAGTACGCATTGCCTGGACTGGAGTGTGGAGTTCTGGTGGCGAAGGTGAAGGAGTGGGTTCTTCGACAACATTTCCTATCTGTGTAGGAGGTACTACTGCCCCAGCGGGAGGAGGTGTCAGACTTTCTTGCAGTTCTTGAAGCTCAGCTCTGTTTGGATTTACTTCTCCTTTTTCCCGTGCGATTACTGGTGTCAGGAACTCTTCAAGTTCACCCATGATACGCATTGCAGCATCAGCACTTACTCCTACTTCTTTTTGGAGGAGGGTAGGTAGTTCAGAAGTTGTATGGAAGCCAAGGATGGTGTCTCCAATTATATTTCCAAATATATGATATTTGTACTCAGGGGAGATATTATTGACATATACTGAATACCATAATGCTCCACTTTCTGGCGAAGCATACAAGGGTATGAGTGGTGCAGGCAGGCTGCGATATTCCTCCATTCTTTCATCTGATGTGATCATATTTTATGTTATCTAAACTGGAGTCCTAGTCCTGTGTGGAACCAGTCTCCTATAGGGTTTCCAGGGCCAGTATTAACACCTGGGTTTGATCGCATATTACTCCCTATCATTGCTTTATTAATCCCGTCACCCTCCCGAGCTATCGTGTCTAATAATGAGACACTTAATATACCTTCCTGTATTGCAGCATCCACAAAGTTAGTATGTTCGAGGAACTCTTGTGGTAATTTAGCAATTTCTTTACTACTTTTTCGGGTCTTAAGTATTTGACGAGCCCCAGCAAGTGTATCTTTTGATTTAATTAAATCTGTCTTCCTCTTTTCCTTCAGCACCGCAAATTGTGTTTTTGTTAGTGCACCATCTTTAATATGATCTTCCAGGTCTTTTACCTGGCTATCTTGTAGGTATTTTGCTCCTTCCATTAAGTTATCAAGGCCAACATCCTTGAGTTGCCCTTTGTCGGCCTTGTTGATATTTTGAATCGCCTTAGCCCTTGGTACTGCTGAAACCGCTGGTGAGGTTGCTGTTGCAGCTACTGCATCAGTTGCATTAATTCCTAATGAAGAGGCTGTTCCTGTCTGACGGGCATCGTTTAGTTCCTTCTTGAAGCCTACTGAGACGTTCTCATCTTCATTAATTGCTTTCATGTTTTGTTCTGAAAGATCCCCAGCAGCACTAAGGAGTGATGCTCGTCCATTTTTACTGCCCGCCATACTGATAGCATCTTTAGCTTTGAGCCCTTGGATAGCTTTTTCATACGCAACTCTCTGTTGAGGGCTAGCATTTATGTTGCTTGGAGAGCCAGATGTAATAGCACTTTGTGCAGAACGTGCAGCTGTATCAGATGCAGCCTGGATTTGGCCTTTTGTTCTAGCTTCTGTAGCTTCATTCATTGACATTGCACCACCAATTTTAGCTCCTCGCAATTTATCTCTACTCCCTCGTAAGCTTCTAGACATCATTGTAGAGCCCAGCCCTCTTTCGGATACAGCGGCAACACCACCAAGAATCCCTCCGACTCCCCCCGCTGCAAGGCTTGCTCCAGATCCTGCGGCCCGATTAGCTATGTCAGTGGTAAACCTCTTACTTAATTTATCCATCGCACCCATTCCAATAGCTGCTCCACCCTGACTCATCATACCTGCGACCTTGGTTGCACCAATTAAGAACCCTGTACCAATTGCAAAGAATAGAAAAATAGCAAATGTGTCTACAGTCTGTACATCACCCCCAAAGGCTGCTCCAAATGTAGCATCTTCACCGAAACCAGATTTTATCTGCTGGAGTGAATAGAGTCCAATGTACAACATAAAAATATAGACTGGTGCAAAGAAACTATAGCCAAGAAATCCTTTCCACCACTTTGTAGCATAGGGTTGAAATTGTGGCAGTATCCAGCCTAAGAACATAAAAGGAGAAAACATGAGGTAGAAAATAATTGCAATGAAGCGTGCTGTAATCATGAGTGCCCCATACGCGAGGACAAAACCTAGAAACATGAGAAAGAGCATTGCCATAATTGAATATACAAACACATTACCAACACTTGCAGCCTCGGTGCTAAACCAGCTTGAAACGTTAAGTACTTGCATATATGCACCAGAAATACTTGCTTCAGCCGTTACGAATTCTCCTTTTATTAGGTACTCCCCAGATAAGCCACCGGTAGTGGTTTTGTATATTTGTACTGCAGTGAAGTTTGAAACATCGACCACTACTTTAGCGATGTAGAGGCTGAAGTTGATTAGCAGTGCTGCAGCAATAAGCATGCCGAGCATTTTTTTTGTCCGAGAGTCATCGGAGTCAAGGATGGTACGAAGCCCGATGTATACCAAGCTAAAAATAAAGAGAATATTGAACAGGTCACGAATCATTGTCCAGATGTCACCTATAACACCCCCTAATCCTTTATTAACAAATAGGTCTCCCATTCCGAGAACTAAAATGTTTATAGCGTTATCAAAAAGTGTCCCACCAAAACCAGCAAAGAAACCACCGACTCCAATACCGATGCTATGAATCCAGTCTTCAGCACGGTCGGCATACGCAAACGAGGTGCTGAGGAAAAAGAACACAACAGTAGCGCACAGTAAAATCACTGATCTAACAAAAAACTTTTTCTGTAGTATGTGTTGTATACCTGCCATATAGTTTGTACATCTTCCCTCGATTTCCCTCCCCCTTAGTTTACCTCCTAATCGTCATCATTACACCTATTGATAGCACTTCTGATTTGACTGTCCAATGCGGAGGTGTCATCTTGTAGCTCATAATCAATGTAGAACTGTGTCTCACTAAGGGTGACTTCATTTGTAATCAGGCCTACACTAGACATTTCTTGGTATGTCTGGATAACTTCAATCTGCTCCTGTGTATCAGCCGGATTAACATATATTTCATTGAGTAGTAGTAATGTTTCTACTGTTGAAGACGATGTCAGTATATTAGTGAGTGCAATACTACGGTCACTCAAGAGCTTAGGCGGCATCACAACACCGATACAGTTTCCGTAGGTCTGAATTGCATTTTGTAGCCTGCTTTCTGAAGCGTTAATGGTAGTAACGATTTCGTTTTGGAATGCCACACTCTCACCCTCAAGATTAATTGCATCAACAAACGGGTTCCGTACTCCTCCTGCGAGAGCATCTTCTTCAGCCAGCGCATCGAGGAATGAATTATTGCCATTGTTACCAAAAGAATTATCAGAGTACTGAGAACCTCCTCCTAGACCTAGGAGGCCACTTACTCCGGTAATCGCCTGTTGTGCTAGTTGTGCAAATAAGGCACCAATAATCTCGTTAATTTCATCTGCCTCGATAAGTGCTTGTGTCCCTGACTGGAGGTTTACAGTGAGAGCATCCTCAATCACAGCGCCTGGCGTGGTGATGCTGCAATTTTCCTGGGAACCACTCGCCACTTGCGTGTCACCACATACCTTAAAGGATAAGAATCCAGACCCCCAGTCGAGCTCTCGTACGACCCTGCCTTCCTCATCCACAATACGTGCATACATCTCACTTTCTGCAGCCAGGTAGGCACCAGTAGGGGTATTGATTGGGTTTTGGGTGACCTCAAACCAACTGGCCCAGCCTCCTTCATTAAACGAACCACCTAAGAACCCCTCTACATTATCAGTAACGTCACTGAGGGTACATTGAGAATCGAATCCTCCATGCTGCTGCTCCTGATAGGTTGTAGCGAGAGCTATTTTGACATCTAGTGCAAATGGACTACATAAAAAACCCAGTTCCGAGCCATAGATAAAGTCCCCAGCCACCTGGTCAGCTCGATCAATCAGAAATTGTTTGAGGTCAGTGACAAAGGCTGGGCTCCCTTGGAAACCTGAGTTAATCCATGTCAAAATACTCTGAGTAATACTTTTTAGAACGAGCTTTGCTAAGCCAGATGCAATACCATCCAGGGACATTTCTTTGATGAAGAGCGTATTGGCTGCAATCGCTGATATGTTATTGAGCACTGCGTTCTGTGGGTCAAATACAACATCCCCAATTCCAAACAAAGCCTCAGCCTTGAGAACTTCCCCGTGTCTGTCTAGAGGAGCCAGTGCCATTGTCCCCGCCAGCAAAGCGATACACAAAAATGCACTGACTGATGATTGTATTTTACTAAGGTATGTATTCCACATATATATATTTATATTGCCAAAAATGGCGTTACCACAGAGCCAGTATCCCAGGTCGCACCACCGTCCACCAGTTTCTGATAGAGGTTCTGTAATGAAATAGCCATCCCAATATTGTCATCTTCATAACGTTTCATTCGTAAAAGTGCGAGCATCGGATCAGTGAAGGCAGTTCGCATGGCCTGTATATCAGTGAGTACCGCTTGGTAGCTATTGAGTACATTAAGGTGTTCTCGTTGTAGGTTGTTTGGTACAGCGAGTTCTTTGGTGTCTTGTAAGATATTTGTATATACTTCAATCTTTATATCCAGCGCGGCAAGCTCGGTAGAGCTTTGTGTACGTAATGACCGAGCAAGAATGACAGTAGCATTTTCCTCAGAGGTGTCTGGATACAGCGTCGTAATTCGCGCTACCGCTTCCCCATACGCTGAGAGTGCCTCAGCAGAATTGTCTGGTGATACGCGGATATCTTGAGTGGTAAACAGCACGTCTACCGCCTGGGCGGCTAGTGTATTGCTAGCCTCGAGTACCAATTCTTCTTGAGTGTCTCCAAAAGCGCCATAATTTTCTGCCCGAACCATGTCTTGAAAGAAGCTCAGTGCAAATTTTTCAGTCAATGTATCAGGCTCCTTGAAGCCGTCTGTAGTACTGGCCATGTCTAACGCACTGGTAACTAATAATGACTCCTGCCAGTCAGGTACACCGTCATCATTGTTGTCAGTAATTTTAATGGCGGTTCGTAGTGGCGCAGCGGTAACTACTACGGCGTCTTGGGTGGTAGTAGTGTTTGAGTCTGCGTATGAGTTCACTAGTAAAGCCCCAGCAATCAGTGCAGCCCCAGCTAGTAATGCTCCAGAGATTCTCTTTTGTGAACTAGACATATATATGTCTAGTTAGTATACCAGTGGGGTCTGTTTTTCTAGGTCAGTAATGTATAAAGGTGTGGTTAACCTCAGTATGCTATGGGTACATCATGTGGATAGCTTGGGTACTAGCTGTGGACAGAGAGTGCCTGTACGAGTTTGAGCCATTTTTCAAGGGGAATATCCTCAGCCCGGGCTGAAACCGGTATGTCTACTGTGGAAAAGGTGTTGGTAAGTATCTCACGAGAGTACTGTTTTGACAGGTTTCCAAGCAGCTGTTTCCGTTTTTGGCCAAATCCTAGGTGTAATATGTTGAAAAATAAGGATTCTTCTATATCTATAAAGTTTTCTCGAGTGATGTTTCGTATAGCAATGACGCCAGAGTCTACCTTAGGGGGTGGCGTAAAGTGTCCGCGTGTAACTGTTTTTATATACTTTGGGGTACCGTATGCCTTCACGGAGAGGGAAAGTAAGGACTCCTTCTCCCCTCTTTGTAGGTCAGAAGTGATACGCTTCGCAACTTCCTTTTGGACTAAGTACACTAGGTCCGTTGGTTGTACGGCTGATTCTAGAAATGTGCGAAACAAAAAGCCAGACAGATAGTACGGAATGTTCGCCACTACCTTAAATGCCTGGTCAGAAATCAGGGGCAATGTTGCTAGGTCGAGCTTGCGTACGTCTATATGGTGGAGTATCAGGGTTCCGTCGGTAATCTCCGTATCAAAAGTCTCTCTAAGTACTTCAATAGCCCGTAGGTCAGCTTCGAGTGCCACCACAGTTGCTCCGCGACTGAGTATCTCTTTAGTGAGTACTCCAGTACCGGGTCCAATCTCTAATACTGTGTCAGCACTAGTTATTTCCGCAGCATCACACATCCACGCAGGAACAACCGCACTGGTGAGAAAGTGCTGTCCCAGAGATTTTTTGGCGGTGATTTTCTGGATGTGGGCCATATAGGTACTAGAGTACGCAACGCCGGTGTGTAATGCAAGGTATGTACAAAGAGAACCGCCAGCAGCGGTTCTCTTTTCTGCTGGTTAGTGGGGTCTAGTCCAGAAATACCGTTGTTTCGTAGCCCGAACCATCTCCTGAACTACCAGCTGACCCATCAGCCTCAACGTGTTCCCCTTTGATATCACTAAGGAATGATGAAGGAACGTTGACTCGTTGCTGTCCAAAAATCATTCGTACATGGGCATAGGTTAAGTACACTTTTTTTTCAGCGCGGGTAAGTGCAACGTAGAAGAGTCGTCGTTCTTCCTCGGTATCTTTGTTGGTATCTCCAGGTCGTTCGCTTGGGAACAATCCTTCC
>Ga0222632_1000753_pt1 | contig 15011 bp, 10 predicted proteins | sample AntAcemetageno46_FD_179828 | JGI IMG/M metagenome (GOLD analysis project Ga0222632, IMG submission 179828) | Saline water microbial communities from Ace Lake, Antarctica - #46 | ecosystem: Environmental > Aquatic > Non-marine Saline and Alkaline > Saline | place: Antarctica: Ace Lake | collected...
AAAGCCCTGTGATGCTGTGCCCAGCACAGAACCAAGCCCTGAAAGGGTGATATAACTCAAGGGCACGCGTTACGCGAAAAGCTAAACGCGCGCCATCGGGGTGATATAACTCAACGGCACGCGTTACTCGAAAAGCTAAACGCGCGCCATCGGGGTCAGCTATTTCTTTGCCCTATTGATTTAACTTTGCTCTATAACTCCCCAAAGACCAACATATACCCCAAAGCCAGTGTTGGCACGAAATTTAATTCCGACTTATAATCCGGGTATGGTTTTTCTTTACTGAGACCAATAAACCCAAAAGAAAACCCAAGATCAACGAATAACCTGCCGGGTCCAAGCTGATATTGTACTCCTCCTCCAAGGATAGCCCCTACATCAAACCTCTGCATACCAATATCAGAGTCAGAAAGATCGATTTTATCAACGTTTTTACCGTCTTCGTCTTTGTATTTGGTGCTTGCTGAAAACATAAATGCGCCATATGGTCCCACGTGGATATAACCAGTCAGTTTATTTTGCCCCATGGTAATACGCAACAATAATGGCAGTTCGAGATAATTCAATCTTATTTTACTTAAAGTACCCTTGTAATCTCCTGTTCCTACAATAGTGACGCCTTTGGTTGATATGGTCAGGCCAGGGCTAAAGGAAACCACCTTTCCACCCACATTGCCAAAAATACCGATGTTTATTCCTGTGGATGGCAATCGGCTGCTGTTGGGATGATCGTTGCCCTGATACGTGTTCAATACGGTCCCCATATTCATACCTACTCTTAATCCTAGCCCGTTCTGTCCTAAAGCGCTCCATGAGCATACCGCTAAGAGAAGCGCTGTAAATAATAATTTTGTTTTCATTTTTCTATTGTTTAAATCTGCCTACTCTATCATCAGCTTTTCGGCATCCGCTGTTTATTTTGTTTGTGGAAATCAGTCAACCCCAAAGGCATAACCTGATTTTTCTGTACCGTATACATATTCACCTGGAGCAAGTGGGCTATCAGGTACAATAATGAACAGACCATTACCAAGCGGTTTGAAACTGACAGGAACTGATACCTTCTCTACTTCAACACTTGTTCCGATGATATTGCCCTTGGTCGTGGTGTATTCGCGTCTGTCCTTACCCTGATTCTGTGTGAATCTGTATAGGGCTACTATGTCAGATGGATCGAGACCGCCCGTGGATATGACCGCCAACACCTTTGAACTTCCACTGAAACGAATAGGAGAATGAAGCCCGGGAATAAAGATGAGGCCACGGGCCCCACCGAAAGTAGCCTTAGCCTGAGTACTGTATTCGTTCTTCTCAAAGTTGTTAATGGACGGCTCCGACACGTTCGTCCAACACGGTTTGTTGGCAAAATCCGGTGTAGGGATCTTTTTTCCAGATTGCATAGCACTCTGAAAGCTGAACTTGGCCAGTCCTGTTGCTCCATTACCTGAGGATAGTGTTGCCAAGCTGGCACCGTTTATCACGCGGATGGCCATTTCCATCAGGCGCAGTATATGCTTTCCGTTTTCCACGTCAGTAGCAACTATGCTTCCTTTGTAATCAAAAGTCTTAGCAAGCCCGCTCTCGAACACCTTTATTACCTTCTCCTTTGCGTTGGTTTTGAATTCAACGCTGAGGTTTGTGCCTCGGGCCTCAAAGTTCAGTTCGTTTATATTCAGATCCTTCAAGTTGAACTCATACTTCATGACTGCTCCTTTTTCTTTCTGTATCTCATGGCTGAGCTTTCCTTTGATGTCTGATACATAGCTAATCTTTTGCATGGTCACATCTGAACCGACTTTGCCAACTGCCTGCGTAAGGTCGGCCAGAATTTCTTCTAGTGAGGAGTAACCGTATTTGCCATTTTCAATCTTCTTGGCCGTTGCTGCGGCTTCTGTTAGTGCTTCAATCAAAACTCGCGCTTGATCGTTGTCCTCTACATCGAATTTGAACCCTTTGAGGTATCGGTTTATTTCTCCTTCCTTTATCTCAGCAATCAATTCCCTATCATGGATAGTGTGAACCTCCAGTTTCATCATGTTGCTCTGTATGCCTGTTTCAAGCCTCATCGGGTCGATGTCTGCCACGTTGATCCGATATACGACCGATGATTTTTTTCCTTTGGTATCCGTTGTAGTCTCCTCAAAGTCTACAATTGAGCCCGATCGGACCGTCATCATATAGTCAATGGTGTATTTGACGGTGCGTATCTGCCTAATGTTCTCCTTTACCGCCTGTAACTGTTGCTGCAGGTCTTGGGCCACCCCCATTCCAATACCAGAGATGAGTAGTAGTGATACTAAAAATGTTCTTTTTATGGTCATTGTGTTAATTCTTATCCACCTACTCTATCATCAGCTTTTCGGCCTACGCTGTTATTCATTATCATACTCAGACCTTCAAGGTTTTAAAAACCTACTAGGTCTCATATTCATCAAGGCATTGGTGGCGGCATCATTGGTTCCAGTTGCACATCCAGTTCGGTTATTTCCCCTTCGGTAATGGTGATGGGGTGAGTTTGTTCTGTATACCCCTCTTTTTTGAACCTTAGGTTATAATTACCTGCCGTTTGGTGTGGCATGAGGTAGTTGCCATTGGCATCGGTAAGCACCGCAAAGTTGGTTTCCACCAAGGTTACTTCTACATCAGCCATTGGCATTCCTTGGCCATTAGCATTCAGTTCACTTACTTTTCCTGCGGCAGAAAACTCGTCAGGAGTAGGTACTTCTCCGGGGGACGAAATATATACCACGCCATTTTCGCGTGCTTTTCTGCGCATGCTAGGCGCATCGTCTTTACGGTAAGTAAACAGCACTTCATCCCAAATGTCACCAATAATATCATCGGCCTGATTGCGCATTGCGGCCACAGCTTCTTGCTCATTATCATACGCATCTTTGGTGCTGGTATGAGCCGTTAGTAATGGCTCGAAAATGTCATACTGTGCGGCCACTTCTGCGGCACTAGGTTTGGCCATGTTTGCTCCGCCTGCTGCTCCGCCTGCTGCTCCGCCTGCTGTTACGCGTGCGGTTTCGCCAGAGGCTAGGTTGCCTGCCCATTCTACTAGATCCTCATCAGTAGTCAGTTTAGGACCAGCCGAACTGTTAACATCTAGTTGATAATAGGCGCGGTCAGATTCTGCATACTCCTCGCGCAGCACGGCCAGATTAAACACTTGAAAGAAATGAGATATCCAAAGTCTTAGCACGCGCCTTGTAGGATTCATGGCATGGGTAGATGCCGCTTGTGCACTAAGGGCGCTACCACGATTCTGCAACGCGGTAAGAAAATTGGGAAGAAAGGCATTCAGCGCTGCAAGGGTATTGGCACTAAAGGCTAAAGAGCCGACTCCAACTGCATCGGCTTTGGTTTTGGCGCGTTGCAGGGCTTGTTTGCGTTGTGCATCGGTTTCGGGGCGATAAATGGTTGGCATGACTTCGGTTTTTTAAAGGTTCTTATATAGATTATAGTTGTTTTCGTTCTTAAAAAGAATGGAATAGTGTTTAGAGTGTCGTTTTTTGTACGGTTAAGCACCTTCTGAAGGTATGGAGATGTGTTTTTCTTGTCATTGTGTCAGTTCTAGAGCTATGGAGATGTGTTTTAGAGCTCTTTAAGCCATCTCCAAACATATAGAGATGCGTTTTAGGACTCCAAAACTGGAAATCTAACGGTGAAGACAGATGTTTGGTGACAAGGGGCATTGGTCGGGATAACACTATTGTTCATCGAATGTACACGAAAAAGTGTACACTTGTTCAAATACCGATAAAATATTTTAGTAGAGCCCAAAACCTAGCTCAGATACTGACTCCCTATTTCACAAACCACCCCTTCAGAGAATTTCCAACACCGCCAGAATGGCCACACTCGCTTGTAACGCTGACAGCCGATCCTGAGTTTTTATCGAAGGAACTGAAGCGTCTCATCACATCAACAACACGCGTTACGCGAAAAGCTAAACGCGCGCTATCGGGTGTTTTTATCGAAGGAACTGAAGCGTCTCATCACATCAACAACACGCGTTACGCGAAAAGCTAAACGCGCACCAGCGGGGGCACAGGCTCTTTTCAGAGGGAGAGCTGGCACGTTAATCCAGTATTTACTCGGAGTGTCGGCTCCCCTCCTGCAAAGGAGGGGTGTCCCGATTTATCGGGACGGGGTGGTCAATTTCCAGATACCACGAGGGCTGGTGGCAACTTTACGGACTATCATTATATTTTAATAGAGCCCAAAACCTAGCTCAGATACTGACTCCCTATTTCACAAACCACCCCTTCAGAGAATTTCCAACACCAAAAAGGGTCAACTTCCAGTTGATGATTTCTTTAGCCATTCCCAGAAGGGGATTTCCTGCAATCTGATTTCTCAGCTTTTCATCATCTGAGGTGGCAGAAATGGTTGCTTGGTCGGATGTTCCTTGGCTCTTCTTAATTCGGGTGATACTCACACCAGTAGCCAGCACCTTTTTTGTTTTAAAGCCAGTTTCCTTGAAGACGCCTTTTAGCGTCTTTGGCGTATAGTAAGAGAGATGTTCTGGATAACCGAGAATGTTCCAGTCAGATTTAAGCATATATCGTTCAACAGCATTGAAATTCGGAGTTGTACAATAAACCACGCCACCCTTTCTTAAAAGCTTATAAAAGCTAGAGAGCTCCTCCAACGGATTATTGATGTGTTCGATAACTTCAAAAGAGCAAACCACATCGAAGCTTTCAGCTACATAGTTGGATGGATTTAAAACACCCAGTTCCATCTTGGCACCTTTTTCCTGACAAATCTTCACTGCATCTTCTGTGAATTCGGTTCCATAAACTTCCCAACCGCGTTTTTTGGCAACTTCTAGAAAGTAACCGATACCACAACCAACGTCAATCAGTTTATTGGTCTTTCTGAAAGGCTCAAAACTATCAAGCACACGTTCGTAGGCTTGTATGGTGAGGTCGCTCAGGTAATCGTTGCGGCCATATCCTTCATATACTGCGTTGAGTTCGTCTTGTGTAGGAATGGGCTTGCAGAAAGTAAAACCGCACGAGCCGCACTTTACCAAATGGTGTTTCTCAAAACCAGAAAGTGGTTTGAGCTTAGAACCTTTACAAACAAGGCAGTTTTGGTGTTCTCCTTTTGGCACGGAACGAATGTAGTTATTCGGTAAAAGAAAAAGTCTGAAAGGCAATTTTCAGGTTGCTTTTCTTTCCGTTTCCCTCCGTCTGTCACCCTGACGGAAGGAAGGGTCTCATACTTAACCATTAATCAACCGAGACTCCTCGTTCCTCGGAGTGGCAGGAGTAAAACAAAAGAGACCGCAGTTGCGGCCTCTTTTTGGCAGAGTCGTCAACTTTTAAAAAGTTGACGACTCTATTTATCTGTTAGCGCGTTGCGCTTACTTCTTATCTCCCATATGCTTGGACGCAACCTCAACAGAAACAGTAATTGTAGCACTCATCTTCTCACCATAGCTCATATGCACACCATTAGCAAACTGCATGGTTAGTTTGTGCTCTCCGGGAGCAAGGTTGATTTGAGTTGATAATTGACCCTTGCCAAAATGCAGCATGGTAGAATCTGCTGGTGGCACAACCACTCCTGCTGGGGTGAAATCGTGGTCTATCAACAGGTGATGATGACCCTTGTTGTCCTCAACCAATCCGGCAGGAACAACTTCCATTCCTTCTACACCAAACTCAACTGTAAGAGGTGATGTAACGATTTGTCCATCTTCTAGGTTGGCAAAAAAGACCTTCTGACCTTCGGTGATTTCCTGTATCACTAACCCTTCTGGAGCTTCATGTGCGTGGTCGTGACCTTCGTGGTCGCCATGATTGTGTTCTTCTGCTGTTTCTTCAGCATGGTTTCCTTCTGCATCCTGCGTTTGCGTTCCGCAGCTTCCAAGAAAGCCAACAACGGCAACCGACATCATCCAATATTTCAAATTCATTTTCTTCATTTTGTTTTTTTATTTGTGTGTTTTCTTACCTACCTTTTTTTAAACATCGTAACTCTGAACTTGTTTCAGGGTTTGTTTTACTTGTATAATAGATGCTGAAACAAGTTCAGCATTACGCCTTCGGTTAGTTCAATGGTTTCAGAATTGGCTTACTTCTCACCACTTATCCCTAACCCCTTTTTCCTTACTCAAACACAACCTCCATTTCCACTCTTCTGTTCTTGGCGCGGCCTTCTTTTGTGTTGTTCGGGTAGGCTGGCTTGCTTTCTCCGAACCATTCTATGATGAACTTAGAAGTGTCAACCCCCTTGTTAGCAAGGTATTTAGAAATAGACTGAGAACGTTTTTCAGAAAGTCTGAGGTTCGATTCTGCGCTTCCCACATCATCGGTGTGCCCTGCAATTTTTAATTTATAATCTGTTTTCTTGATTAGCAACGCTGCAAGTTCATCCAATGATTCGTATGAAGAAGCCTTAATCACATTTCCACCTGTTTCAAACGCAAGGTCTTGGAAAGCGGTGTTCAATACCTCTTGCTCTTCTTTTTCAACTACAGGACAGCCTTTGTTTTCTACTGGACCTGGGGTTCTAGGACAGTCGTCTTCTAGGTCGATTACGCCATCGCCATCAGAGTCTTGATATGGACAACCATCATTATCTGCTGGGCCAGGAACGTCTGGGCATCGGTCAATATTATCCAGAACACCATCAGCATCTCTATCTCCCCACGGACAACCGTTGTTCTCGGCAGGGCCAGCCTCATCAGGACAATCATCTTCATTGTCCAAAATGCCATCCTCATCTCTATCTCCCCAAGGACAACCGGCATTTTCTGCTGGGCCAACAACTTCTGGACAAGCATCAATGTTGTCTGTTACTCCATCGCCATCAATATCTCCCCAAGGGCAACCTTTGTTTTCCTCTGGTCCCGGAACGTCAGGACAGTCATCAACATTGTCGGTAATTCCATCAGCATCTTTATCGCCCCATGGGCAACCACCGTTCAATTTCGGTCCCGCTTCTGTTGGGCAATCATCAACTTGGTCTGGAATACTATCCAAATCTGTGTCTGGGCAACCTAAATATAACTCCAAGCCAAATTGGTCGGGGCAGTTGTCAATCTTGTCTGCAATGCCATCGCCATCGCGGTCTTTAATTCCTTTGTCTTTGTAATTAACCACGAAGTTTAGCCCACTATGGAAATGTGCATTCTGAGAATGCTGAGGAATAATTGGTGCAAGTACATTATCCAGTGCTAAATACCATTGAACAGGACCAAGCGTAAGCGCAAAGCCGAAACCAAAGTTGGCAAAGCTTCTTGCGTTATACATGTAGCTTCCAGAAAGATGGAAGATGGTTCCGAATTTGCGTGTGTAGTTTAAGGCAACCGCAGGTTCAAAGTGTGTTTTGAAAATCTCGCCATAGAAATCCAATCCTAACCGGTCTCGATCAGTGAACTTGTAAGCACCACTGATATAAATCTGCGAACTCAGGATTGTGCTGTAGCTGTCTTCATTTTCTTGAATGTTAAAAACAGATGTAATCGTATCAACGAATTCATTAAATATATCTACGCTGTCTGGCTGAGTAAGGAATTGGGCGAGATCTAATCCCTGAAAGGTGAAGTTGGCATCATTTAGTTCGTAATTTTTGACGTTATCTTTCCAAAAAATCATACCCAAGTCATTAGCACTTGCTGCCACTTCCCATTTGTCATCAATCATGTAATGGGCACCAACATTGAAGGCAAAACCGTGATTTCCTGAGAACGCGATGTTCAAGGGGTTGATATTATCTACATCGTTGAAGAAGCCAGATGTACGAGCAGTAAAATCTGCTTTTGCTGTAATATTGAAGTTGTTTGGGTCGGTGTAGATGGATAAACCGCGGTTGTCTGTTGAACCATTTGCCGCTCCGTTTAAGTACTTAACAGTTACACCAACTCTCAGTTTCTTATCAAGCAGTTTTCTAGCGTAGCTAATACCATATTCGGTGTATACCGATACATCTGCATTTAGTTTTTTAAGGTCGATTGTTTCTCCCAAAAAGGCTCCATTTCCTTTCCATAAAAACTCAAGACTTTGTCTTGGAAGCGTCAACCTCGAAGAAATTCTGAGCGAACTATTAAAGTAAATGAAGTTGTTCTGGTTTGGGCCAACGGTAAAACTGAATGACAACAAATCGATCTTGGCATTCATGGTTAAATAGTTGGTCTTGCCCATTTTATCTAGCGCATTCTGAAGATCAACGTAAAGCGAATCTTTTGCATCTCTTCTAACAAGTTGAGAATAGGCATGTCCGCTGTAACCAAGCGTAATATGATTGCTAGAAAGTACGGGAATGCCAATGTGCCATTTGCTATCAGGTATAAACGAAGGGTTGATATACATACGCTGCGGAACAAGAGTCATTCCTTGCATAGTAAAATCGTACTGTGCTTTTGCCTGAAATGAGCATGCTGTAAGCACGATAATTGCTAAGAGCGATATGCTTTTCTTAATTGTTGTATACGCCATTATTGGTTGGTCTGGTCGTTACTTGGTTTGGTTTCTTAGAATTCGTCAATGATGGTCAGATCAGCCTTCAGTTTTACACGAAGTCCGATGCGGATTTCAACGTTGTCCTCTGCGTATAGTTTGATGTTTCTACCTGCATCATCTGTGGTTGTAATATCTGCCCATATGAACAGATATCTTGAAGCGAACAATGCATCAATTCTGTCTCTATCAAGCTCAATATCGTTGTTGGTCTGCGTGGCCGAAATCGTTTTTCCATCCGCGTCTACTATTCCCGAACGGATTATGTAAGAGCCATCTGCAAGCACAGAGTCAATTACCACATAGTTCGAATCTGCGAAATAAAGTTTCAGCAATCCATCTACCGGAAAATGACTTACAGAATTGATTCTCAGCAATCCTTTCTCAATGTTGTCTGCAAAATCTGCGGCTTCGTCAAACGGAACTTCTACCGTATCAATAATGGTGAAGTGATCGGAATACCCTTCAAAAGGAAGCTCCACTTCTGCAATAACCTCTATCGAATTGTTGAGTGATGCGAAGTTGTACGCGGGTCCGTTTGGGTTAACCGATGCAGCCACATCGTAATAGAGTTTATCATATCCCGCATTTACTATCGGCTTGATATTGCTGTTGTTCTGGGTGAAATAATATTCCAAATAGGCGGAATCTCCAACGGCAGGGGCGCCCGGGATTGTGAATTGGCTACCTGGAAGTAGCTGGGAAATATCAATGTCTAATTGTCCGGGATCTCCAGAAGCATAAAGTTCATCAATGGAAACACTCATTTCTGCACCGATGGTGTTTTTTACTTTGAGTCTAAACCTTGGGTCGTCAAAATAGATGGTGCCGGGATTGTTCTGTGCAATGTCTAATTGCACCTCGCCTGGGTTTATTTCAAGGTCGAAGTTTCCGAAATAACCATCAGCAAAGGCAATTCTAAGTTCATTAAATGCATGGTCGATTTGCAACTGATTAGCAGGAGTTGGTGTTGCGCCAACTCCTTGATTTAAGGTTAACGTGTAGTTAATCGGAAATGTGTTTGGTCCGCTGCCGCTATTAAGATCCATTTCGTATCCGGCAAGCGGGATGTCTATATCTACCGTAACCGCTCCACCGTTATAATTTATGGCATACGTTTGAGCAAATGGAGCTCCGTTAAGCCTTAATTCTGGAATTGAGACAAGTAGATTTCCGCTATGCTCAAAGTTGCTTGTAAACGTAATATTCATACTTCCGCTCTGGAAAACAATCTTATCCAATTGCGAACCTCCAGGGCCAGCAAGGCCTAAGGTCATGCCTGTATTGAGGGTGGATTGAACACTTTCATTTGCTGTGAAATCTACAATCTCCAGAGCGTCTAAACTCATGTCGCTGTTTAAATTCTGATTCTGAGGCAGCTGAAAAAAGTCGTTAACGGTTTGAGAAAAAACCCGTTTTCTGTAAATGAGCGTGATGAAATTGTCCGGATCGTACTGATAGATATTTGTCGAATCTGAAAGACTGATAACCTCCTCTGCATTAAGAATTGAGTAAACAATTGGAAAAGCAATGTCTGGTTCCCAAGTAATTACGTCATCTCGCATTCGGTCAAAATCGAAGGCGTCTTTATAGCAGCCTGAAAGGCCGATTATAATTCCACAAAAGACGAGTAGAGCAGCAATGCTGCGGGAACGAAATTTTTTCATGACGGTTGATTTGTGTCGTGTAACTGGCTAAAATAGGAACTTTAAGCCTATCGGATTGATTGAATGACCACGGATGCCTCGTCTCCTGAACTTACAACTAGCGTTTCTGAATCAGTTACTAATACATCAAACTCAGAATTACCGCTTAACGGAAACCCATTAACGATTTCTCCTTTAGCATCAAAAAGCATCAGTTGTTCCGTGTCTAAAAAGCAATAGCCAATACCTTTTTTACCTTCCGCATAATGGATGATAAATGGTTCGGTTGCCGATGGGGCTATACGCTGCTCAAACACTTTCTGCTTCTTGTAATTAAACACCTGAAGCACATTCAAATCCGAGAAAATGAATTCAGGTCCACCATCCATGTTCAGGTCTTCAATCTTGAAATGGTGGTTGGGGCTAAACTTCCCAAGATCCATTGACTTAACGCCTCCATCCAACGATATTCGATTAATCTTCCCTTGCTTATCCGTGATGTAAATCCCAGTGAATGCTGTCTCGGAAGACTTGAAAACCTGCAAGTGATTTTTTGCCGATGACTCAACATACTTTTCAACTTTCACACGGTTTTTGCCTACTCTATCCAGTAAGTGAATCTTGCCACTACTTTCTCCAGTTATAAGATAATCCTTACCCGAAACCATTAGATATTTAAATGGATGAATGGTTGGGTCTGAAGCTATGTTGTGTTTCCACCCATCCACATTTTTTCCCTGAATAGTGTAATTGTAGATGCGCTTGTTTTTACATGTAATCAGTAACCGATAATCACCGTTGTTGTCATAGTCAAAAACGGCAAGGTCCGTTTCGGCAGGTGAGACCAGTTCAATTGGGAAACCATCTATGTTGTTTCCGTCTCTATCAACCAGATAAATGAAATTCTTTGAATTGAAAATATATTGAAGGTTTCCATTTTTGAAAGCATCAACTTGAATAGGTCGGCTTTCTATCGGTTCAGCTATTTCAGATTTGAATAATCGCTTTCCCAATTTATTGAAAAGATAAATAGAATTGGACTGGTCTTGAACGAATATTTCAGGTTCACCACTTAAATGATTCTTCATAAATACGGGGGCAATCTGTGCTTTTGCATCCATTTTTGCCTCCCAAAAGGATTCATCCTCCACTTCCCAATTAGGGTCATACTTTAGAAAAATGTTGGAATAAAACGACTGGCCGGTGGATGAAATTTGCGTGCCTAGTGCCTCAAAGCTTTGCATTAATTCTGGGTTGCTTGTGAGCACTTCCATTGCATCGCGATTGAGATATGAGCTGAGAATGTTTTTAGAACGTTTAAGATGATGGTAGGAGAACACATTGAAGGTAGAACTAAGATTTTCTGCAAAGCGAGAGAATGAAAGCTCTTTGGCCAATGTCCGATCGGCTTGTACATGTTGTAAAAAACGAACTACGGATTCTGTGTTCGTGCCAAAAACCACGTGGTTATTAATGATGGCGTAAGACGGATTGTCGTAATCTGCGAATTCAGCCCCAAGCAATTTCCCGACAATGCCATTTAACTGTAGTTGTTTGATTGGAATTCCATTCTCGGCCTGTGTTTCGGGTATTTGTCCGCTTTTCACTGCCAACTTTACGGCCAAATCGTCAAGCAGTTTCGCGGCTAAACCTGAAGATTTGGTTTCAAAAATCAGGTAACTGTTATCAGCGAAACTTTGTTGCCTCGGTTCGGTAATGCATAGCCCGAAAGAATTACCAACCCACGCCAAAAGATTCTGCTCTAGGTCAATTCCATAAAGGTTATTTAGGCTGTCCAACTCTGCATCAAGGGTGCTTAGCTTACCGAATTGCCCAAGCATTTTTCTGTAATCACTTGAAAAAGAAATGACATCATCAATCCCGAAAAACACGAAAGAAGCTGTGTTTGATGGCAACACTTCCGGAAACGAAATGGGTTGCGGTTTCTGGTTTAGAAAAAGTTGAAGATACTGAGGAAGAGAATCGTTCGTGTATGTAAATCCGTTGAGCGTTAATCCATTGGGTTTGAGATTTAAATCCAATTCCATCCAAGAAGCAAAATTTCCAACAGATGATTGCAAGCCTTTGATTCCTGACTTGAACGCACCACTCAAATAAGCAGGCGTTTTTTCGTAATTGACAAAAATGTTCGCTTCAACATTTTTACCAGCCGCATTCAACGCCTTCGCGAAATTGGCATCATCCATCAGCGATTTCCCTGATTGTAGCTGGGCTATTGAGGTTTGTAGCAAGTCTAAGTTGGAGCTTACTAGAATCAAACCGTTTTCTAAAGTGAAATAAGCAATGCCAAATGGTTTTGAGAAAACAACTTTGATAACTGTTCTTTCTCCGATTTTTTGTTCAGAAGCTGCCCCTTTTGTTGTCAGTGCTTTTTTAAAAGCATCCATCACTCGCTGCGAGCCTCCGGCAGTGGGTTTAAATGCGTGGAAAAAAGTAAGTGAATCGCCAGATAACGAATGAAATGAGGACCAAAGTGTCGAGCCAGAAAGGGCAGTTTTAAGATTTTGGTCATACCGCATCACCGAATCGAGCAACATATTTCTTGCGAAGAAATTCTCCAGTTCTTTTATTGGAACAAATAGTTCGTAATAATCTTGTTCTTCAAAAGCATCCCAAGCTTTGGTTAAGTTTGGGCAGCTCACAACCAAGGTTGCCGAAAGCGGAATGGCATCAATTGGATTTGAAGATGTGGTCTTTTGCTGCAACGATTTCCAATACACACCACCAGAGACAAGTGCGATGATTAGTGTGGAAATGATGACAATGACGACCTTCTTCACGAAATGGGGGTGGGTTGAATGTAGAACTCTGCAACCACAAATTTAGTATTTGCACAGAGGCAATCAGACAATTTGCCCATCTCTCATCACAAGCTTGCGGTCTGCCATGTCAGCAAGCTCCGCGTTATGCGTTACAATCACAAATGTTTGGTTGAATTTATCACGCAAATCAAAGAACATTTGGTGCAAGTCTTTTGCCGATTGACTGTCCAAATTACCAGAAGGTTCATCTGCCAAAACAACCGCTGGCTGATTAACTAACGCCCTTGCAACCGCAACTCGTTGCTGTTCTCCTCCCGAAAGCTCTGATGGCTTATGATTAATTCTTTCAGAAAGCCCCAAAAACCCTAGAAGTTCTGCGGCTTTCCCTTCTGCTTCGGCTTGACTTTTTCCCGCAATGAATGCTGGAATGCACACGTTTTCTAATGCAGTGAATTCAGGTAATAAGTGATGGAATTGGAATACAAATCCAATTGCTAAATTTCTGAATTGAGAAAGCTTTTTGTCGCTCAACTTTTCAGTTTCAATTCCTTTGATGGAAAGTGTTCCAGAATCGGATTTGTCTAATGTTCCAATGATGTGAAGTAGCGTAGATTTCCCAGCTCCAGAAGCACCTACAATACTTACAATTTCTCCTTCGCCAATTTCTAAAGAAACTCCTTTCAGAACTTCGAGTTCGCCATAGCGTTTTTGAATGTTTGTAGCCTTAATCATCGTTGCGAAGATAACTTTCTGCTATTGATTAATGTGTTGAAGTCATGTTCTCATCAACGCAAATAATGAAATCGGCTAAGCCTTTATTCTCATCTTCAAGTTTTGAAATATCAGCTTGAGAAACTGTTGAAATTGTACTGTATTTATAATTGGGTTGAGCTTGCTTCAGATACCATAAAATGCCTTCGTAGTTATTAGAGTGATAAGCCCCGTTGTAATGAATGAAGGTTTGTTCAGCAGAATAATTGGCAAGAATAAAATGCGCCATTGTTGCATCTTTTATGGCTTGTGCTTTTGGTAGGTTTTCTCCACCATGTCCGCCCATCATTTCAAGCATTTCTACATAGCCGGGTAATTCTGGGTCGTATGGAAATGGGAGTGGAGCAATCCATGATTTCTCTTCTACTGATAAAGGGTCAAGCGATTCAAACCCGTCTTTGAAAACCATTTTGGCATACCTACGCGGAACATTGGTTGCAACGAACTTCAGTTTGTTGTTTTTGCTGATATCAACCAGCGGTTTGTAATCCGTTATGAAATTGGGCCAAAGCCGAGCTAGCGTATCCAATCCGTCTGAATCAATTTCTCCAGCTAGATATTGGTTGAGTTCATCTTGATTGTCGGCTTCCATTACCTCTGAACCAAGCACTAATTGGTTTGTTTTTAGTAATGATGAAGTCACCTCAAACTGGAGCCAATGCACAATCGGATTATCATGATATTCTCCGAAAAGAATAATCTGAGACGCATCTAACGCCTTCAGTATTTTGGAATACTTCACCTTCTTTCCTTTAGAATTAAAAATGGTGTAAGCGCCATTATCTTGCCCAATTGATGAGGAAACTGAGATTAGAAAAACAAGTAGTGATACAAACGATTTCATTTCTCAGTCGAGTTTGTAGCGTTCATAAATTCAACCATTTTGGGAACGATTATTCCCGCGTGGATTTTCGGGATAACATGACCCAGTCCATCAACCCAAAGTGTTTTAGCGTTCGGAATCAATTCTGCTGTTTTTATCCCGTGTTCAATCGGAATTAATGGATCTGTTTTGCCATGAATAACAAGCGTTGGAACGGTCAGGGTTTTCAGCGCTTCGTTCCTAGAACCAGACCTTTCTATGGCCGCAGTTTGCTGTCTTCCAGACTGGCGATTATAACCGTTTCTTTCTCTTAGGTTGTAAAGTGTGAGGTGGGCAAGTCGCTCAATATCAAATTCATATTTGTCACTTCCCATGAGTAACGTTCTAATTGCCATGCTCATTTTTACCGCATCAATTTCCGAATCGCTAAACCCGTATTTGAAAGTGTTTATGGCAATATCTGCAAAGCATGCATAATTCAAACGTGGAAGCTCTTTATCATCAACCGAAG
>Ga0222632_1000755_pt1:2500-14969 | contig 14969 bp, 9 predicted proteins | sample AntAcemetageno46_FD_179828 | JGI IMG/M metagenome (GOLD analysis project Ga0222632, IMG submission 179828) | Saline water microbial communities from Ace Lake, Antarctica - #46 | ecosystem: Environmental > Aquatic > Non-marine Saline and Alkaline > Saline | place: Antarctica: Ace Lake...
TAAGATACATAAAGTTGTTTCTAATAAAGAGACAATCTTGATTAAGAAAGTAAGTAAGGGCAAACGGTGGATGCCTTGGCTTTCAGAGGCGATGAAGGACGCGACAAGCTGCGATAAGCTTCGGGTAGCTGCACATAAGCATTAATCCGAAGATTTCCGAATGGGGAAACCTGGTACCATGAAGTGGTATCGCGAAAGCGCCAACCCAGTGAACTGAAACATCTAAGTAACTGGAGGAAAAGAAAACAATAGTGATTCCCTGAGTAGCGGCGAGCGAAATGGGAATAGCCCAAACCATAGTTGTTTCGGCAATTATGGGGTTGTAGGACCGCGATATGAGATGTACGACGAAGTAGAAATGATTGGAAAATCATGCCAAAGAAGGTGATAGCCCTGTAGACGTAAGTTTGTATAATTTCTAGCGGTATCCTGAGTAGCGCGGGACACGTGAAATCCTGTGTGAAACTGCCAGAACCATCTGGTAAGGCTAAATACTCCTGAAAGACCGATAGTGCACTAGTACCGTGAGGGAAAGGTGAAAAGTACCCTGAATAAGGGAGTGAAATAGTTCCTGAAACCGTTTGCTTACAAGCTGTCGGAGTCCCTACGTGGGATGACGGCGTGCCTTTTGCATAATGATCCTACGAGTTACTCCTCACTAGCAAGGTTAAGTCGGTTACCGACGCAGCCGTAGCGAAAGCAAGTCTGAATAGGGCGATACAGTTAGTGGGGGTAGACGCGAAACCTTGTGATCTACCCATGGCCAGGTTGAAGCTCTGGTAACACAGAGTGGAGGACCGAACCAGTTGACGTTGAAAAGTCTTTGGATGAGCTGTGGGTAGGGGTGAAAGGCCAATCAAACTGGGAAATAGCTCGTTCTCCCCGAAATGCATTTAGGTGCAGCCTCGGAGTGAGTGTTATAGAGGTAGAGCGACTGGTTGGATGCGGGGGCTTCATCGCCTACCAAATCCTGTCAAACTCCGAATGCTATAACATATATCCGGGAGTGAGGGCGTGGGTGCTAAGGTCATCGTCCGAGAGGGAAAGAACCCAGACCATCTGCTAAGGTCCCAAAATCAGTGCTAAGTTGATCAAACGTGGTCAGACTGCTTTGACAGCTAGGATGTTGGCTTGGAAGCAGCCATTCATTTAAAGAGTGCGTAACAGCTCACTAGTCGAGCGGTCAGGCGTGGATAATAATCGGGCATAAGCACTGTACCGAAGCAATGGCTCCGAAAGGAGGGTAGGGGAGCATTCTGGTTGCGCTGAAGGTGAGTTGTAAGACTTGCTGGAGCGGCTAGAAAAGAAAATGTAGGAATAAGTAACGATAAGGCAGGCGAGAAACCTGCCCGCCGATAGACTAAGGTTTCCTGATCAACGCTAATCGGATCAGGGTTAGTCGGGACCTAAGGCGAACCCGAAAGGGGTAGTCGATGGACAACTGATTAATATTTCAGTACCTGTTTATACTGCGATGGGGTGACGAAGTAGTGAAAGTCCTGCGCACTGACGGAATAGTGCGTTAAAGCTTGTAGATATATCTGCTGTAGGAAAATCCGCAGCGGATGTCGAAAGTGATAGTACTCGGAGTCTTCGGATGATGAGATATGGACCTAATCAGACTTCCTAGAAAAACCTCTAAGCTTCAGGTATAAACAGCCCGTACCGCAAACCGACACAGGTAGTCAAGGAGAGAATCCTGAGGCGCTCGAGTGAATCATGGCTAAGGAACTAGGCAAAATAGGCCCGTAACTTCGGGAGAAGGGTCCCCCACTTCGGTGGGGCGCAGTGAAAAGGCCCAGGCGACTGTTTATCAAAAACACAGGACTCTGCTAAATCGAAAGATGATGTATAGGGTCTGACACCTGCCCGGTGCTGGAAGGTTAAGAGGAGGTGTTATCTTCGGAGAAGCACTGAATTGAAGCCCCAGTAAACGGCGGCCGTAACTATAACGGTCCTAAGGTAGCGAAATTCCTTGTCGGGTAAGTTCCGACCTGCACGAATGGTGTAACGATCTGGGCACTGTCTCGGCCATGAGCTCGGTGAAATTGTAGTCTCGGTGAAGATGCCGGGTACCCGCAATGGGACGAAAAGACCCCGTGAACCTTCACTACAGCTTAGTATTGACTTCGGACAAATAATGTGTAGGATAGGTGGGAGACTACGAAGTGGCGTCGCTAGGCGTTGTGGAGTCGTCCTTGAAATACCACCCTTTATTTGTTTGGAGCCTAACCCCGCAAGGGGAACAGTGCTTGGTGGGTAGTTTGACTGGGGTGGTCGCCTCCAAAAGAGTAACGGAGGCTTCTAAAGGTTCCCTCAGCACGCTTGGTAACCGTGCGTAGAGTGCAATGGCATAAGGGAGCTTGACTGTGAGACCTACAAGTCGAGCAGGTACGAAAGTAGAGCATAGTGATCCGGTGGTTCCGAATGGAAGGGCCATCGCTCAAAGGATAAAAGGTACTCCGGGGATAACAGGCTGATCTCCCCCAAGAGCTCACATCGACGGGGGGGTTTGGCACCTCGATGTCGGCTCGTCACATCCTGGGGCTGGAGAAGGTCCCAAGGGTTGGGCTGTTCGCCCATTAAAGTGGCACGCGAGCTGGGTTCAGAACGTCGCGAGACAGTTCGGTCTCTATCTATTGTGGGCGTTAGAAGCTTGAGAAGGGCTGACCTTAGTACGAGAGGACCGGGTCGGACGCACCTCTTGTGCACCTGTTGTGGCGCCAGCTGCATCGCAGGGTAGCTATGTGCGGTTGTGATAAGCACTGAAAGCATATAAGTGCGAAACACGCTTCAAGATGAGGCTTCTTTTAAGGGTCGTTCGAGACGAGGACGTTGATAGGCTGTAAGTGTAAAGGCAGTAATGTCATAGCTGAGCAGTACTAATTACCCGTTAGCTTTCTAATCTAGCAACAACTTTTTGTATCTCTTCCAGTTTTTCAATAGTATTTAACTATTTGGTGACTATTGCAACGGGGTCCACCTCTTCCCTTCCCGAACAGAGAAGTTAAGCCCGTTTGCGCAGATGGTACTGGGGTAATTCCCGGGAGAGTATGTCGTCGCCAGCTTCAAGCCCCACCCTTTTTGGGTGGGGCTTTTTTTTAGCCCTTTTTTTCGGAATCCTTTTTCATTCCTCCATATAGGTTGTGCTCCCATCCGACCATCCCATCGCCCTTGAATTTCTATAAGGTGTGATAAGCAAATGGGATACTATGCGTTATAATGCTATTTCTTTTGGATACGATTAAGCCCGCTTTCAATCTAAATCCTGATGCAGCCAGAAATAGGGAGAGCGCACTTGCTGCCATAAATACGCAGAGCAATTCCGAATTACAAAATTAAGTCTGGCTAACTAAAGCACCTCTAGTCGCTAATCAATACCGTAACGATATCTATTAGAGAAAGTTATGGCTAGTGTTTGTTCCTCGAGTTGTTCCTTTATTCACAAAGAGAATGAACCCTTAGATAATCAATACATATAAAAACCTCGATAGATGAAAAGTATCTTAGCTATGAGCGGGAGCAATAGTATAAACTCAATTAATAAAATATGGGCAAATTATATTGCAAATAGAATAGAAAACGCTCGCATTGTGGAATTTGATTGGAGCAAATTTGATTTACCCCTATATGGACCGGATCTCGAAAAGAAGATTGGAATTCCTGAAAAGGTTAGTGCATTCAATGCTTTAATTGACCAGTCCGATGCCATTGTACTTTCATTAGCGGAATACAATGGATTGCCAACTCCAGCATTTAAAAACCTTTGGGATTGGACTTCACGATTAGATGTGAAAATTTGGGGGAATAAGCCCATGTTTCTTTCTGCAACTTCACCAGGCAAATTGGGTGGTAGAAATGTTCTGAGAGTGATAAAGGAAGCCATTCCTCATTTCGGAGGAAATCTAGTTGTAGACTTTTCACTTCCCTTATTTCATCAAAATTTTAAGGAGGGAGAAATGATAAATAGTGATTTGATGGAAGAGTTGGATCTGAAAATTCAATTGTTCCAAAAACAAATTTGAATGAGCAAGCTTTCCCAATAGATTTATAGGATAGTTTCTTAATGAAGAAATTGCAGAGTTCATTCTAGGATAAAGAATTGGTAGGTCTTTATCTTAGAATAAGCGCAGCTTCCAAATGCGCAAAAAATACGTGTGCTTTGTTTTTCTGTACATAATTACTAAAATCAGAAGGATAAAGAAGATACTAGTGGTTTTAGGTCTCTTCTTATTCGGTCCAGTTGTATTTGGACAATTCCATATATGTAATTCTTCTTCAAATAAAACTGTGAATGATCTTTGGTTCGTAAATACGAATATGGATGTGGTGATTGGAGATGATGGAGAAATAGTGTAGTCTTTGGATCGGAGACCAACTGGAATTTGGTGATGAGCGATGATACAATTGAAGTCATGAAGTTGAAATTCTTCAATGAATTGAATAGCCATTGGTTCAAACACCTTCATAACCAATGATGCAGCTTCGAGCTGGTCTGATTTACCGCACAGTAGTCATTATTTCTACGATGTTGAAATTATAAATAGTACATCCTGCATTGTAAGTGGTTACTTCATATCCTCAATTAAATGGATTGATATTGGAATGTCTTTTTCTAATGGGTTCGTTCTACTATATCCGAATCTGGGATTACTCAGTTCTATTGATTGCAATATTGGCTTTGGCTGTAATATGTGCACTGCTAGACCTTGTCCAATCTTAAAAACACTTGATGGCAGTTAAACTTGGGTTCTAGTTTCAAATAGTATCGACGTAAATTCTGTTATGGAATTCATGAGTTTTATGTCTGAAGCTGTTGGCTTTAAAAGGGATGGTACAGTTCTCCTTTACATCAAACATTGGATTCAGTCAATAACTGGGATGATATTAATTTTGTTGATTCGTTGGAATATGGTGCAATAAATGATTTTAGTATAAACCTCTATTTACCCAATGCTTATTATGCTTGTGGCTGATTTGGGAAGTTGTACAATTCTTCTGATGGCGGAATGTAGCTGAAATATATTTTCTAATGGATATTCTAGGTTAATGCAATATTCGCAGTAACTATTTGTTTAGTAGAACATTAAATCAATCCTAAACTAGTATGAAAACGCCCTTCGTAATTGCCCTATTTTCTTTATTTATTCTCTTCACCTCTTGCGATAGGCCGCAGTGTGAGAATACCAATCTTATTTTGGAATCGAATAGTATAGAATCGCAAGCGTATAAGTTTGAATTAGCAAAGGAAGTTGAGCGGATTGGAATGGAAAACCTATCCTTCTGGTTCCTTAAGTATGTTGAGCAAGACGGAAAGGAATTTATCATTGTAAATGTTCAGAACACAGAATTATGTGCAAAGGCATTCGTAGAGGTAAGGGAATGGAAGAGTATGAAAGGATTAAGAGAAGCAAAGGGGAAGGCATATAGCGGAGCAGAATTGAGTGGATTTGCATTTGATATTCATTCGGTCGGAGAATCAATGGACTTCATTTTTTCAGATGTAGAGCGTATTATTGACTAAATAAATGAAATTGAAAGCCTAAGTACAGGTCATACATGCAATACAAAGACTTAGTTGTTCATTTTATAAAGAAAATATGAAGATCCGCATTATCCGATATCTAAAACACCTAATAGCAACTCTCTTGATAGCGGGTGTTTTGATTTTTTTACTCGGAATTCTAGCGGGGAGCTATGTGAAATACGATAGAGACAAGGCGGTATCCAATTTCAATGGTGAAGGGCCCTATGTTTTTTTCGATTCAGACAGTACGCTCTCCATCCAATATATAGAAGGCGAATACGAAACGGGTTTGGCAATCAGGCAAATGAGCGTGAAATTAGACTCAAACATACAAGTGCAATGTATTTATTCCTTGGATTCGTCTCATTTTAGCTTTACGCTTAATCCATCCTTTGAAATTCCTGCTTCAGATTATTCAGATGGAGAGAAAGTATTCGCAGTATCAGACATCGAAAGCAATTATAAAACATTCCGGAATCTCTTAATTGCTAGTGAAATCATTGATGCAGATCTGAATTGGATATTTGGGAAGGGTCATTTGGTTTTAGTCGGTGATTTTATTGATCGAAGTTATTTCTCAACCCAAGTTCTTTGGTTCATTTATACATTGGAGCAAAAAGCTTCGTCTGTTGGAGGAAGGGTACATTACATATTGGGAAATCACGAAATAATGAATATGCAGGGCAATCACAGTTATGCGAAATCGAAGTACCGCCATGTGGCAACCTTATTAGGAAAAAAACAGTTTCAACTCTATGATTCGACATCATTCATTGGAAGGTGGATGAGCAGCAAGAATACCATTGAACGAATAAATGGTGATTTATTCGTTCATGGGGGAATTCATCCTGATATAGCAAGAGGGAAAATGAATATAGATGAGATCAATAGTCTGACTAGACAGAACTATTATAAGCCGTACTATCCAAAAATAGTGGGATCTGAGATTGCGGACTTATATCTTTCTTCCAGTACAGCGCCTTATTGGTATAGAGGCTATTTTAATTCGGAGGCAACAGAAGAGGATGTACAATTGGGATTAGAAAAATTTGATGTTTCAAGTATTATAGTTGGTCATACGGTTCAATCGAAAGTGAAACCCTCCTTCGATGGGAAAGTAATCGGTATTGATGTAAAACATCCGAAAGACTATTATAAATACTTCCCTAAAAATCGCTCAGAAGGCTTGCTCATTGAAAACGGAAAGTATTTTCGTATACTCGATTCTGGCAAAAAGAGCATTGTCAAAACAAGAGAGAAGTAGCATTTCAAGCAGCTAACTTTTAGCTCTTATTGTTATACTATTGTATGAACGGTGAATAATGCTTCCAACCAACAAGCAATATTCGACATTTAGAAATCCAGAACAAAAAAACATGAAGACCATCCAGCTCCTTTTTTTTCTATTGATAGCAAGTTGCGGCAATGCACAACTAGATGGGCTCCTTATCGAGCGAACGCTATTGACAAACATATCAGAGTCAAGACTTTACCCGAAATTAACTTCTGTAAATGGAGAAAGACGCGAGTGGAAAGCAGCGTATGCCTACATAGACAGTATTCATATAGAGGAAATAAGCTATCGAAGTGATGGATTAAAAGTGAAAGGAATGCTTGTGCGCCCCAAGAGGGAGGGCAAATATCCCAGTATCATTTACAATAGAGGTGGAAATAGAGATTTCGGTGAAATTAAAATAGAACAGGCGGCCCTATTTATGGGGCAGATTGCCAAAGAAGGCTATGTGGTTATTGCCAGTCAATATAGAGGGAATGCGGGGGGAGAGGGAAGAGAAGAATTTGGCGGGAAGGATGTAAATGATGTGCTTATTCTGACGGAGGTATTAAAAGAAATTGAAGGGGCTGACAGCGAGAGAATAGGTATGTACGGTTGGAGCAGAGGAGGCATGATGACCTATATAGCCCTAAGCAAAACAGATAAAATAAAAGCGGCAGTTGTAGGTGGAGCCGTTTCGGATGCCCGTGAATCTGTAAAAGATCGACCTCAAATGGAAGCAGGGGTATACACTGAATTGATTCCAGATTATGAGGCGAATAAGGAGGAAGAACTCGCTAAGCGGTCTGCTGTCCTTTGGGTAGATCAATTTCCTAAAAACGTGCCCATCTTATTGCTTCATGGCACTTCAGATTGGCGAGTGAAGCCAACGCAAAGTTTGAATTTGGCTTTGCAATTTGAAAAGTATCGGATTCCCCATCGGCTAATACTGTTTGAAGGGGGAGATCACGGAATATCAGAACACAGAGAGGAAGTCAACGAGCAAGTGACTGCATGGTTCGATCGTTTTCTAAAGATGGACGAAGCTTTGCCCAATATGGAATACCACGGAAAATAGGGGAGAGATGGGTTATTCAAACTCAATGTACCTACCTCTGAATTTTAACGAAACACTTTGTAATTCTATTCGCTGCAAGGATGCAGCAGTATTCTTAAGCCTCAATTGCTTTCCGACGGGTCTGTAAAGGGTAATTTGTGAATTAGAGAAAATGAGTTTTAAAACCGAACAAGAAGAATTCTGGGCTGGCGAATTTGGAAATGAATATATAAACAGAAACAAGAGCGCAGAGTATCTGGCCTCTAATCTAAATTTCTTTTCGAAGGCATTCAATCAGATAGGAAGACCCAAGAGCTTGGTGGAATTTGGCGCCAATATTGGAATGAATCTCAAGGCTATAAAATTGTTGTTTCCAAACATTGATTTATCGGCAATCGAGATTAATGAGACTGCAGCCAAAGAGTTGAATAGAGTAATTGAAAAAGAAAAGGTGTTCAACGGATCAATTTTCGAATATCCAGTGACAAAAACACATGAGGTTTCTTTGATTAAAGGGGTACTCATCCACATTCATCCAGATATGCTTCCAACTGTTTATGAGAAGCTGTATGCTTCTAGTGAGAAATATATTTTGGTCTGTGAATATTATAATCCTGCACCCGTTGCGATAAACTATAGAGGACATTCAGACCGATTGTTTAAGCGCGATTTTGCAGGTGAAATGCTCGAAAAATTCAATGACCTCGAATTGATTGATTATGGTTTTGTATATAAAAGAGATAAGGCTTTCCCTCAAGACGATATTACTTGGTTTTTAATGGAAAAGAAATAAGGGGAAATGAGCAGTTGACATGCTATTCATGCATACTCTAATTATACGGGCTAAGGAGGATCTTGGATTCGATGAATAAAGAATTGAAAACAAGAGTTGGTTTTTTGATGCTGGCATTCTCGATGATTCTCAATACATCTGCTCAGCAAACTCAAGTGTTGAAAGGCTTATTGGCTCAAGAGGCATTTGAGGAGTATGTCTATACCATTCTGGCCTTAGAAAAAGACAGCGGTATTCCATTTAACCTTCCTCATAAATACAAAATGGTATACCAGACGAACTGCAGGTTTACAGAAGTGCTTGGGGTTGGAACCAAAAATGGAGCAATCTATAGCACCCATGGAAGCTCGTTAATACAAGACACTACAGCCTTAGAGAAACCAAAAGAAACACCTCCTTTTTTCTTTATACACAAGAAAAGCAGGGCATGTTTATGTGTGCCGATAATCCGTATCAATTTGTTGGAAAAGAATACTATCGTATTTCCAAAGACAGTTCGTCTATAACAACTGATTTTATAAGCAATAAGATCAATCTAAATCGGAACAACCAATCCAATTCCTATCCTACAGATTGCATTGCAATGAGTTTTAGCAATGCGAAGTACTTGATTATAGCGAGGTCACAGATTTATGTAATCGGTAGTCAAACATCTTCAGGTTCTACAGAAACATTCTTTCTAGAAAGGGTAGAGGAAGAATAAAACGATACTAGAAGGAGTAGACGAATACCTTCCGATTATTGATGCCATAGTGCAAAGTGCTGGAGTACTTGGATTTTCCAATCTGCCCAATTGCGATCGGAATGATACCCAGACTTTATTTAAATAGAGTCAATAACAAAGTAGATTAATCATTTTCTTTATCTGCAATAATTCAGAAGAAAAATGAGAATCATCTTTGCGCACATCATTCTTGTCTTGTTACTTACTTCCTGTACTCAAGAAATAAAGAAGAGCATTCCAATGAGCAATCAAAAAACTTAGACTCTTGCTTCATTAGAACAAAGAGCCCAAGATCAATTGAATCTGCTCAAGCGCGATACTGCATTGTATCATCAAGATATTCATACCTATGCAGACTTTGCCGAAGCCTTTCAGCACTTTCCATTAAACAAAACACCCTTTCCAGTAGCGGAATACGACTATGCCGTTTCCAGCAATCCATTTGTGATTGAAAGTGGAGGACATACCTTTAAGGGGATCCGTATTGGAGAATTCACATCACCCGAAGGAGATGATGTGGCCGATCAACTGACTCTAATTATTCGTACTGAAGACAGTGCCTCCGAAGAATCGACTTTGGTAGAATCTAGAAACTATCCGTACTTGTCGGCTCAGGGCTATTTCATGGCGAAGGAATATTCATATGAATGGGTGTTTGCATCCAGTCCAGACGGCTTTTCTATGCTCATCTTGAATATGAAACTCTTTGATCTCCGATTTGGAGAAACCATCATCATCTATCCCCAAAAAGGAGGTGCGTTCGAATACGATCAGTTGAAAGATTCGCCAAACAAGTATGCGCACTTTGAGGAGTATATAGAGGCCATTTTAAAGTAAGGAAGAGCAGAAGGGTCAATAGGTGGATAGGATTAGTCGACACTCTCGCTTTATCGCTAAAGAATTAATCCACCCTAATCTTTGGTATCGCAACTTTAGCAGACTAAATTAGGGGCTAAGAGGATTATATCTGTTTAGACCAAAGAAAGTCGTCATGATAAAAACACTGAACTACCTAGAATTAGTAGACAGAAAACCAACTCAACTTCAAGTGAATGGACTTGATCTGGTGGTCACTAAATACGATGCCAATGTTTCGGTTCTTTATGGTAGGTGCTTGCACAGAGGCGCTTTAATGGCGGATGGATCCGTAGAGGGTGAAAGCATTATTTGTGGTGTACATGGATGGGATTATCGCTACGATACAGGTGTTTCGGAATACAATAACAAGGAAGTCCTCCACAAATTCAAGTCAGAAATAAAAGAGGATTTTGTTTGGATAGATGAAGACGAAATCAATGCTTTCTTACAAGATCACCCCCAACCCTTCAATAGAGATGCGTATTTAGGTCAATATGCCGATACCCATGCGGAAAGTACAGAGCCGTATACGGGCTATATAAAAGAATTGGCTCAGAATGGATTAAAGAACTTTGGTCACCACGGACCCAGTGCGGCTATGTGAGTAGACCGCAATACCCTGCCGAAATGGGAAGACATACAATTCCTTTCCGCCCAATTGGCCTCTCGCCCCTTATTTGATGAAGATGCAGTAGATCCGCCATTAGCTCGGCTATCTCCTTTAGAATTGATGCCAATGCGCCTACCGTATTGAGCGATACCGTTTATGCTACTAGACTAGACTCCGCAATTGCACAAGGAAGCGTTACAGCCGATGGCAACAACCCGGTAATCAACAAAGGTTTTGTCTATTCTACCTATAGCAATCCAAGCCTCACGCTATGGCAATCCAAGCTTCACGGATACGGTTTTGAGCAGCGGCAGCGATACCGGTAGCTTCTCGGTTATACTGCACGACCTAGACATCAACACCAATTACTATCTGCGTGCCTTTGCTTACAATGCAGCGGATACGGCCTATGGCGCTGAGCTCATTCTCAATATCCTTGCTATTGCGCCTAGTGTTCAGACAGATTCCTTAGTAGAAGTAGGTAGCGATTCCATTGTTCTCTATGCGCAAATCACAGACGATGGCAACAACCCCATCCTTGCACGTGGACTGAGCTATAACACTTCTGGATCTCCAGACTTTAGCGATGTTGTTCTCTTCTCTGCTCAAACCAGCGATGCGTTTAACATTGGCGCCGGTGGTCTTCTAGCGGGGAATACCTATTACTTCAGGCCCTTCGCTTACAATAGTGTAGATACAAGCTACGGAGGAGAAGTCAGCTTGATCCTCTCTGCAGATTGCGATTTGATCCTTGATAGTGTTGTAGCCGTAAACGCCAACTTAGGAGTATACCGTGCTTACTTCGATACGCTTGTGGGTACTTCTTGGGAGTTAGAGTATAAAGGAATAAATGATGCGGTATGGAGATCTAAAACCATATCACGAGCAACGCAAGGGAACCAGAAATTCAATATCACGCCTTCTTTTGGGATGGATGTTTTGGTTCGGATTGTTTATCAGGATGTGGGAACGGTAACGGGTTGTGAAACAACTGTTCAGGTTCCATGTAAGCAACAGAACTTTAATATTATCACTCAGATTGAAGCATTCTGTGAAGGAGCTTCGGTATTACTTAGAGCAGGTTATTCAGGAGGATACAGAACGCCAGCATTCCTTTGGAGCAATGGTGCTACCACCAAGCGAACCTATGTGAATCAAGGAGATAAACTGGTGGTTACGGTAACGGACTTAGCGGGATGTTCGGTAACAGATTCGATTAGGGTTCCAATTTTAAATACAGTAGGAGCACCCGCAGCCTTTAATCTATCGAGAGACAATGCCACTACTTTTACCGGTAGTTGGACAGCCTCTAGTTTACCAATAGGCGCAAGTCTTATCGGATATAGAATGGCGTATCGTCAAGCGAATGTGGGGGCCTCATGGATTACCACTTCACTTTCATCCAATACTACGGCAACGGTAGACTTTACAGGCAGCGGAAATGTAAGTGCCAATTACGAGTTTACTGCCTTTGCCAGAATAAACGTCAATGGCAGTGTATACAATACAGAGTATGCTTGTAAAGACCGTAAGTTCTACAATGGATCAGGCAGTAAGTCAGAAGGTCAATCTCTCGATGAAAATGGAAACACAATTATTTCCATCTACCCGAACCCAACGAACAGCA
>Ga0222632_1000758_pt1 | contig 14899 bp, 16 predicted proteins | sample AntAcemetageno46_FD_179828 | JGI IMG/M metagenome (GOLD analysis project Ga0222632, IMG submission 179828) | Saline water microbial communities from Ace Lake, Antarctica - #46 | ecosystem: Environmental > Aquatic > Non-marine Saline and Alkaline > Saline | place: Antarctica: Ace Lake | collected...
GAGACTTCATTTCTAGGGCGATCATTTCCCGCCAGTTTTCTGTGTCATTCATAGTTTTATGGTAGTTCGGAGAGAACAAGTCGCGGATGTCCAATCCTCATTCTTCGGATGGCATCGCTTCCGCGTTCGGCAAGAAATCTACACTCAACCAGTATCAACAACCGCATGAAGCAGCAAAATATGAACAACAATCAGATAGTCCTCTCACTTTTATGTATCATCTTTTTCGGATTAAATTCAGCGGCTCTCGCCGGACTGACTTTCACTGAGTCGTCGGATATTGGATCAAATTTGAATACCCCGACCAACGTTGGAACTGTCGCAGTGGGATGTAATACAGTAAACGGAACGATTGATTGGGACGCGAATTCCGGCTTCCCGGACGGCGATGACAGCGATGCGATCCAGCTCACAGTTCCTGCCGGTGTCTCGATTTCGGCCATCAAGCTTGAAATATACAACTATCAGTCCACGAGCGGAGACGGCACAGCCACATTCCGTTCCTTTGACAATTCAGTGAAATTCATCAATAACATTTCGGGGGATGTCATGCGCTCCGATGCGCTAGGCAATGCGCCTCCCGTTGGCCCTACAACTTTCGCTTTCCAGATCAGTGGCATCCCTGGCTTTGATCCTGAGACTTTCAACCAGATTGGCGACGCATCGTTCTCCTACCGGGTCACAATTACAGTCGGCAAAATCTTCATTGAGTCGTCTGATATTGGCTCAAATTTAAATACCCCGACCAACGTCGGAACGGTTGCAGCTGGATTGAACACCGTAAGCGGAACAATTGATTGGGACGCGAATTCCGGCTTCCCGGACGGCGATGACAGCGATGCGATACAGCTCACAGTTCCTGCCGGTGTCTCGATTACGGGCATCAAGCTTGAAATATACAACTATCAGTCCACGAGCGGAGAAGGCACAGCCACATTCCGCTCCTTTGACAATTCGGTGAAATTTATCAACAACATTTCGGGGGATGTCATGCGCTCCGATGCGCTAGGTAATGTGCCTCCCGTTGGCCCTACAACTTTCGCTTTCCAGATCAGTGGCATCCCTGGCTTTGATCCTGAGACATTCAACCAGATTGGCGACGCGTCGTTCTCCTACCGGGTCACAATTACAGGTACCCCGCGGTTGGTGGGGACTACAATAGCACGAGCTCATATTATCAGATTTCAATCTGAGGTCGGATTTACCTACACGCTTCAGACCACCGAGGACCTTGAAATGTGGTGCGACAGTTTATCCACATCCTCGGTTCAAGGAAATGGCTCGGTGATGGAGTTCTGCATAGAGGCATTGAAGTCGCGGGAATTTTACAGGGTGAGAGCCGAATAAGGTCAGCCGAACAAGACGGTGGTGGACAACCGGCTACCCGCCCCGAGTCGAAATGAGCCCCCTGACTACAACCCTTATCCCTGTTGCGGAGTGGCGCTCCCGGTAGCCGGTGCCACACCTCGACGTTCACTAAAATAATAATGAAACCGATACTACTAATTCTCATCCTAGCACTCGCAGGATGTGCGACACCAAAATACAACTATACCCCCGCTTATGGAGAAAATCACAAGGTGATGCATGTGAAGGATCTCGCAACTTACCAACACATGATTGGAAGTTACACTATCGATGAAGGTTACTACAGGTTAATGGGAGAGAGTGAAAAATTCGAATTCTACCTCCCGTCTAAAGGAGAGAACTCAGGAGAGTTAATCCACTCAGGGATGCTAGACCCAATATCATCGTTAGCTAGAAGAAAGTCGAATGGTGAAGTATTCATTGTGACTAAATTTAACGTTAGAATTGAAGTTGAAAACACCAGCTACGAACTAACTACTCAGAAACTAAACTGAGCGAACCAGTCGGTATATGACAATGTATTTCGCTGGCGCTCATACATGCATAGCCTCTACGTTATGTTACTTATCAATACATGAATCAAAGAATGAACAGCTCGGAAAAGTTCTGGGACAAAGCCTCAAGAAACTATGATAAGACAGAGGGGCGCTTTGAATACATTCATAACAAGAGCAGAGAGAATGCAAAAAAGCACCTCAAGGATAGCGACGTTGTGTTGGACTATGGATGTGGGACAGGCACAACATCCTGTGAATTTTCCAATCAGGTGAAAGAGATTCATGCCATTGATATCTCAAATAAGATGATTGAAATCGCAAAAGAGAAAGCAGTTTCCAGTAAAATTGAGAACGTAACTTTCGTGAAGACGGATATTTTTGATGATAGGTATAAAAACGAATCGTTTGATGTGATTCTAGCTTTCAATATTTTGCATACTTTACCTAATCCCCAAAATTCTATACAAAGAATATATGAATTATTAAAACCCGAGGGATTATTTATTTCTGTAACACCTTGCTTACGGGATAGAATGTCATTTTTAGTTAATCTTCAGATTCAGCTAGTTCGGGTATTGTGTAAAATTGGCGTAATTCCCATTCCTATAAGAAGACTTAAGAGCTTGGAATTAAACGATTTGTTAGCGAATGGGGATTTTCAGGCTGTTGAATCTGAACAGATATATAAAGGGGCATCTAGTTGTTTTATTGCAGCGAAGAAGATGCACAAAACATAACAAGACGGTGGTATCAACTCCGTTACGCTGCGCTCAACTCCGTGATACACCTTCGACGTTGCCCGAGCCGCTTCGCGGCTCTCCTCGGGCAACCCCCGCGCTGAGCAAGCTCAAGCAACTGGTCTCCCGGCGCTTCGCGCCGTCCAACAAGTTGCTTGAGGCGACTCCACGATTGACTCTCCGCAAACAAGTTTGCTACAAGTCAATCGCTCCGCGCCTCAGCGCGGGGGTTCAAAAAGTAAAAATGGAAAACTTAACCGAATGGCTGACTATCATCTCACTGATGCTTACAACGGCAGCTCTCGGATTCTCTGCATATCAAATACGCCAGAACCGTCAGGCGTTATTAAAAAACGAGAAATCTCTAGCACTATCTACGCATGTTCGCCAGCTTGAGACGCTCGGTCGGATGCACTATGTGATCTCGTTACAGGTAAAACTTGAGGACTGGATCCAAAAACTTTCCGTAGATCACAAAAAACTTTCAAGTGGCATAAGAAAACACGACCCGAACGAGATCATCCCCATCTCCGATCAGGGCTTAAGCACTCCGAAGCATTTGGTAGAGCGTCATTTTGCAGACAATGCACCAGATTGGGCAGTAGAGCTAATGTTTTGCGGAGCTAGCTACTTTTATAATTCCAAATCGACCTATGAATACTTATGGAAGAAGAAAACGAATGAAGTGAATTTTTCTTATGCAATTGATGTCCAAGACAGGATTGAAGAATCTATCGAAGGTCTAAAAGAACTGAAACTTCTAATAGAAAATGCACTCCCTGCAGCAGTGTTGAACTGTCCAGCCTCGATGAGCAATGACCGCTATTTGGGCGACTGAATTTGAACCAGTCGGCATATGACAATGTATTTCGCTGGCGCTCATACATGCATAGCCTCCACGTTGCCCGAGCCGCTTCGCGGCTCTCCTCGGGCAACCCCGCGCTGAGCAAGCTCAACCAACTGGTCTCCCGGCGCTTCGCGCCGTCCAACAAGTTGCTTGAGGCGACTCCACGATTGACTCTCCGCAAACAAGTTTGCTACAAGTCAATCGCTCCACGCCTCAGCGCGGGGTTAGGCAGAAGAATTAGAAACGAACGGAAGCAAATATGCACATACCACTATCGACAAAAGATCTTTACCGTAATCTTTCATTCACTGCATATGCACGGATAATAGCCGAACTTGATCATTCGTGTGGAAGTTATCACACCATCGGCTACACCTTCAGACCCAATGCAGAATGCCGGGAAATTGACCGGATAGTTAAATTTTCTAAGCTCAAATTTCCAGACGCAACAGCGACTTGTTGGGTAGTCGCCCTAACATATTACAAAATGAGCAGTAGAGATCATCAAGGTTTTGATGCTTATGGAATTTCAGAACTACTCAAGCGATATATAGGCGAAGAAATGCCCATCAGCGAAATTGAGAGAATAATGAAGAATCCCGATCAAGAGCTAGTGCGTGCCTGTTGAATCTAATTATACGAGAGGCGAGTCCCTTATTTACACGCGTATATCCGTTAAATAAAAACAACAACAAAAGCATATGAATCATTTTTTCGACGATAGTGACATCCTTGACTACGAGGTTTTAAGACCGCTTTCCCATATCACACTGAATTGGGAACTCTCTTGGGATATAAATGAAAAGAAATATATTACTGAAGAAGATAGCTTCGCTGGATTACTCAATGAGCTGATCGATGAACTAGAGTCAGCAAACCCGCCTCGAAAGTATCACGATAACGAAGATCGGCTCGCTGAAAATGTGAAAAGAAGCTTAGGATGGAACATACAAAAAAGAGGGAAGTTTTGGGTTGGTGCAGACTATGACTCTATCATAGAACAAGGCGGCTTTAACGACATTAATGAAGCCGATCTAGTTCTAGCTGCCGCTGGTAGAATAAAAGCGGCTCAAGACCGCGGACAAAACCATTATGACGAAATGGAGCAGAGTCATCGACGAATGCTTGCTGCAGTCATAACAATCATCCTCTACCACAGAGATTATATGAGGCACATGAATGCCTAACAAGGCAGGATAGGACAATTCCGTTCGTGCCTCACTCCATGCCTACCTTTGACGATCACCAGAAAATGAAATTCAACCGAACACATGCATTTCTAGTAGGATTGAACCTCGCATTAGTATGCGTTGCCTTTGCAGAATTACCCATAAACCAGATTGGGAAATTTCATGATACCACGCTGCAGACATTCAAAGGGTATGGTTTTGTCAATGTTACCGCCGATGCACCACTGAATCCCAGTCCGATAAAAGAAAAAGCGGCGAGAGGAACATGGTTAAATGACGCTAATGGCAACATGTTAACCATCAATTCAGTAGACGGAAAAGTTTACGAAGTTTCTGGCTCGTTTTCTAGCCCAGGTAGCCTTTACTCCCCGTCAGCAGTGAGCAAAGTGGTGTCGGCCTTAAATTTAAAAAGAAAAGAGAATGACGGATCTTACGCGATTTATGAGAGTAAACTATATTATCTCCGAGTCAGTAAAGGATCCTTTTTGCTCAAGTATCTATTCAAGCAGGGAAATGGGTGATCAAGGCGGAGTGAGACAATAGATTTCGCTGCGCTCATCTATGCTCATCCTCTACGTTAGGCAAAATAAAATAAAATAAAATGAATGCACCTCATCGTATCTGGATTACCGCTCCATTTTTCGCTTTTAGTATAGGAGTCCTTGTATTGAAAAGTGCCTGGAGTTCGCTCTTAATTTATCACTTTTTACTTTTATTTCCGTTGGTGATTTATAGAGATCGGTTATGTATATTTAGACTGTTTCGAGGGTTTTCTTGGATAGCCTTCCTTCTGCACGTGATTTTTTCAGTTGTCGGTTATATTTTGTTAACTGAGTTAGCGATGGCTAATTCAGTCAAAATTCCACCTTTAGAGTCAGTCGGACTTGGGTTTTGTATTTATTTTTTATTAGTCAACCCTGTCTTTGAAGAGATTTTTTGGCGTGATCTTTATGCAAAAAAAAATCTTGGCTTAAGCCTAGAGGATATGATGTTTGGTTTATTTCATGGAATAATACTATACCCATTTTTGAAAATTATTGATATTGTTATTGGAGTGGTGTTGCTTTCAATTATTGCGTGGTTTTGGAGAAGAATTCGTTGGAAAACTTCTGGTTTAGCAATTCCTTGGTTAAGTCATTTCTTCGCGGATGCGATGCTCGTATTCGTTTGTATTAAGTTAGCCTCAAGTAATTAAAAACAGTCTAACGATTAGATCGAGAGGAATCAGAAACCTCTTTTTGGTATTTCGAAGGGCTTGGTTTTGATCGAAGATAATTTTGGAGTTAGGATTGTCGGGGTAGTTCCTCATCCCTAATCTTGTGCGTTCAGGAAAGAAAACAGAAAGCTCACCAGACGTATTTTTTAACCGCTGAAACTCGGCTTACTCTAAGGCTAAGAAGCGACAGGCTCAGGCCAGGAGGGGGTCGCTTCTACGATTTTGAAAACGCCGCGTTGCGGGTTTCGCTAGCCCAGTTGTAAATGGATTCGTATTTCGCAGCGGAGGCGTCCCAGCTGTAGTCGCCGGACATGCCGTTTTGCTGTAATTGGCGGAACTCTTCGGGGCGGTCGTAGTAGGTGGCGCAAGCCCAACCGATGGCATAGTAGAGGGCATCGACCGTGGCTTTGTTAAAGACGAAACCGGTGCCAATACCTCGGCCTTCGGCAAATTGCTGGACGGTATCGATGAGGCCGCCGGTCGCACGCACTACGGGCACGGTGCCATAGCGCATGGCATACATTTGCCCGAGGCCACAGGGCTCGAAACGGCTAGGCATGAGGAAGCAATCCGCGCCTGCGATGGTGAGGTGCGCCCGTTCGTTAATAAAGCCTATATAGGTGCCGAAGCGCCCAGGATAGCGGGCGGACAATCGCTTAAAGGTGCTCTCCAGTGAAGGCTCGCCCGTGCCAAGCAAGGCGATCTGTATCTCCATGTCCGACATCAACCGGTCGGCGATCGCGGCGAGCAGGTCGAGGCCCTTCTGGTTGGCGAGGCGGGAGACGACGGTGAAGAGCGGCACCTTAGGATTCACTTCGAGACCATAGGCTTTTTGCAAGGCGGCCTTGGCCACGGCTTTGCCCGACATCTTGTTGATGGCAAAGGGCTGTGGAATATGCGGATCTTTTTGCGGATTCCACTCGTCGAGATCGACGCCGTTGAGCACTCCGATCAAATCGGACGAACGGAAACGTAGCAAGGCATTGAGACCGCAACCGCCGTCGGGCGTCTGCACCTCGGCCGCGTAGGTGGGACTGACTGTGGTGATTTTGGTGGCGTGATAGAGGCTGCCTTTGAGCATATTAAGCTCGCCCATCGATTCGAGGCCGTCGCTCCGGAATACGGACGCGGGCAAACCAGAAAACTGTAACAAGCTGCGATGGAACCAACCGTGGTGCTCTAAGTTATGAATGGTAAAGACTGAAGCCACGCGCCCCATCGGGCGGTCGGCTTCGGTCGTGTTCATATAAACGGGAGTGAGGCCACAGGCCCAGTCGTGGCAGTGCACGACATCGGGGATCCAGTCCATCTGCTCGCAAAAATCAATAGCGGCGCGACTGAGAAAGGTGAAGCGTTGGCCGTTGTCGTCCTCGTCGCCGGTGGGACCCACATAGACGGTGGGCGCCCCGAAATATTGGTTATGCTCGATAAAGTAGCAGGGCACCTCCGAGCCAGGCAGCGTGTGTTGCCAGAGCCGGCCGTAGGCTTCGTGCCCGCCGAGATGCACGATAAGCGGGCGCTCAAGCGCAGTCGCCCCCTCGAAGTCGCTCATCTCGGTGTAGCGCGGCATGAGGATGCGGACATCATGCCCGCGAGCGGCGAGCGATTTGGAAAGCGCGCCGACTACATCGGCGAGCCCACCCACTTTCTTAAAGGGCGCCACTTCGGGTGCCAACATGAGGATGCGCTGCTTCTTCATCGCGCTAGCTCTTCGACTCAGTGGGCTCGGTGGCATCGTTGGGCTCGGTGGCATCGGGAGACTCGGGCTGGTGCCACTCTTCGTCTTCTTCAAAGTCTTTTAACTTATAATTAAAGATCGGCAATAAGCAGATGAGGCCGACACAGGTCACCGCCAAAATCGCCATTCCGGTGACATCGTGCACGGTGCCAATATCGCCGATAAGCGGCAGCACCCAATGCTCATCGATCGCCTGCGAGCCATGGTAGTATGCCCAAAGTGTGAGGAAAATACTGCGCATTAGATTAGTCAGGACAGCGAAGAACATGGCAGCACCGACTAGCAAAATCTTTTTCCAGAACCGGTCGAGGAAGACCGAGGCTAGAAAGGAGCCGGCAAAGAGGCAGGCCGTGAGCGAGCGAATGCCTGAGCAAGCTTCCTCCACCCCGACTTGGCCTTCGGGCAGGATGAGCACGTTCCCCTCGCGCTCTAGCTCGTAGCCCAGAAAGTCGAACGAGCTGAACACAACGATCGTGACCTTAGTTAGTAAAAAGACGCATATCTTCGTCTCCAGCACGGAGACCATTGGCGCAGAGATCATCCAAATCAAAGCTGGAAAGAGAAAGAGCGCGGTGATTGCAAGGCGCTGCTTGAGCGGGATGGGCTGACCGTCGACGCGCTGCTTGGTAAAGATAAAGATGGCACTGAGCGCGAGGCCGCCGAGGCTGACCGCGATGGCGAGTGAGGCAGGATTCTGTGGCCCCGTCGCTGCTCGCAAGAGTGCGCCGACCGTGAAGAGGCAGAGCGAAGCGGCGAAAGCGGCGACCGCCACCCATTCCAAGAAGGTGACCAGCCCGCCGCGCTCAACCGGTGCGGGGGCAGGCTCGCCGGGCGCGTGCCCGAGAAAGAGGTAGCTGCGAATCACCGGCCAGCGATCATAGACAACATAGGCCACAAAAAGGGGCACTAGGTAGCCGAAACTGTAGTCTTCGCGGTTGCCCCACCAGTAGATTTGATCCCACACCGTGTAGAGAGCAAATCCGACGATCAAGCAAAAGGCGGCGAGTTGCTCCGGTAGGAGATTCTTAAAAGTTTGATTTTTGGTTGTGGTCGTCACGGGGTCTGACCAGCGAGTGGTCGGTATCGGTAAAAGAGGGAAACAGGGGCGAACAGTTGCCTCGCTTAGCCCCCAAAGCAACCCCGAAAAGCTGATTTTGAGCGCCCTAATTAACCATCGACGCGGGCGTGTGGAGGCTCTACTCTCCGCCGCTCATTTTATGGACGAATCCGCACCAACGCAGACATCCGCACAGCTCCCACCCTCGATGGAGCGGCTCCACGCCTATTGGCGTATGCCCTACATCCTCGCGCCCAAAAACTCGGACGAGGGCGGCAACCCGTTTACCCGCATCACGCAGACCCAAGACGATGCCAAGGAATACATCCTTCTGCGCGGCAGCCATAATTATATCGTAATGAACCGCTACCCGTATAATGCGGGGCACCTGCTCGTTTTACCCTTCCGCGAGGTCGCACGTCTCGAGGAGCTCAGCACCGAAGAGCGCCACGAGCTGATGGATCTGATCGTAGAAGCGCAAAACATCCTGACCCGCGCGCTCTGCCCTGACGGTTTCAATACGGGCTTTAATTTCGGCGATGCCGCCGGAGCGGGCATCCCTTGCCATTTACATTGCCACGTCGTTCCCCGTTGGAACGGCGATACCAATTTTATGCCGGTCATCGGCAATACCCGCGTCCTCCCTGATTCGATGGATGCGATGTGGCAGCGCCTACACGCCTGTCTTAAAGCTGAATAGAACTTAAAGATGCCGTCCGAGACGATTCACTTCCCCAACGCCCGTCAGCTGAGCCTGCTCTATGCAGACGATGGTCGCAACCTTGAAGAGGCCGAGCATAGCTTGAGCGTCAGCCTGGTCAGTCGCGACGATTGGGTGACAGTCGAAGGCAGTTCCGAGGGCATCGCCGCGGTCAAGGCGCTCTTCGAACTACTGGAAGCGGCACGAGCCCAAGGCCTACGCATCCGCAGCTCCGACTTCCTTTACACGCTGCGTTGCGTGGTGGATGGCAAGACCGACGATCTGCGCGAGATCTACCGCAATCCCCTAGTGATTAAACTCAAGCGCCAGAGCGTGGTGCCCAAGACGCTCAACCAGAAGCGCTACCTTCAAGCGATCGACGCCCACCCGATCACCTTTGGCATCGGCCCTGCTGGCACCGGTAAGACTTACCTCGCCATGGCGATGGCACTGCGGGAGCTACTTGAAGGCCGCGTCGAACGCATCATCTTGACCCGCCCCGCGGTCGAAGCGGGCGAGGCGCTCGGCTTCCTGCCCGGCGAGCTACAGGAAAAAATACTGCCCTACCTCACGCCTCTCTACGACGCGATGAATGACATGATCGGGAAGGAGCAGACCCTGCAGCTCGTCGAGCGTGGTATCGTGGAGATCGCCCCGCTCGCCTACATGCGCGGGCGCACCCTCGCGAACGCCTTCGTCGTGCTCGACGAAGCGCAAAACACCACCCACGAGCAAATGATGATGTTCCTCACACGCCTCGGCGACGGTAGCCGCATGGTGATCACGGGCGACATCACCCAAGTCGATTTACCACGGAGCAAGCAATCCGGCCTAAAGGAGGCTGCCCGCATCCTCAAAGACATCGAGCGCATCCGCCTCTTTTACTTCGATGGGCAAGACGTCGTCCGCCACCCACTGGTGCAGGACATCATCAACGCCTACGCTCTCAGCGGCGAATAATTTTTAGCCGTTTCCAACCTTACATTGCCCTATGGCTTTTTTTACCAAAAAGAACAACTCGCGTAAGTCCAAAGAAGGTCACGGCGGCACGCGCAAGGACAGCGGTCGCGGTAAGGACTCGGCCACTTCGCACTTTTTCGAGACTAGTAAGCTGATCGAGATCAGCCTGTTCCTACTCTTTTCGGCACTGGTCGTGATCATCTGCTACCTCGGCCAAAAGCCAAAGGGCCCGCGGATCATTCTCAATCAAGCGGCGCAGACACGGGTCGTTTCCGAATTCCATTTTCAATACGAGAGCGAGGTCATGGCCGAGGCCAAAGCGGCCGAAGCGCGGGCGCAAGTTCCTCCGGTTTTTCAGCGCACCTTCGAGCCGTATGAAAACTTCCGCGAGTTCATCAACAATCTAAATACAAGCATCGCTAAGAATCAGATCGATTTCGAGGATGAAGGCAGCGAAGTCCTACAAGCCGAACTGCTCAAGACTGCGGGTACTCTGATCGAGTCCAGCAAACTGGCATTTGAAGCGGAGGCCATCGCCACGCTAACAAAGCAGACCACGCCGAAAGATCGATCTGCGCTCTTTAACGATGCGCTCTCCGTGCTCAAGTTGATCTACGAAGACGGTATCTACTCAACCAACCGCTCCGAAGCCGCGGGGCCCCAAGTCACCGTCATCCAGCTCGTGGACGAAGACGGCCGCTTTAATCTACCCGACGCCCGCTCCTTGACCGATGCGCTCGTCTCGCTGCGAGTACGAATCAACGCCCTCTCTGGCGACTCCGCTACGGCACGCGCGCTCTTCGACATCTTCCGCGAAGGCCTCCAGCCCAACCTACTCTACAGTGCCACTGGCACGAATCGCGCCATCCAGCGAGCCATCGATCAGATCGAGCCTAGCATGGTGGCATTCAAGGAGGGCGACACACTGGTCGAGCCAGGTGCGATCATCACGCCACTTGACCTAGAGCGGGTGGCTGCGTATCGAAAAATCGAACTGGAGCGCCGGGGCAACTCGCTCATTTTCAACCAACTTTTCATTGAGCGTCTCACCCTCACTACGATCCTGCTGATCGCCGTCTACATCTATGTGAAACAAGGCCTGCGCGAGCTGCATAAGCGCAACCGCGCCATCGCCATCACCGCCGTCAGCATCCTGCTCAACCTCCTGATCATCCGCATCATCATGGAGATCGGCGAGAGCGCCCTGATTAACAGTCGCCCCTCGCTCAGTATGCTGCCCTACGTGGCGCCTTACGCCTTAGCACCGATCATCGTGGCCGTACTCGTAGGCGGCGCACCAGCCGTGCTCTCGGCACTGATCATCGCGGTGGTCTTTGGCATTATTCAAAATAACTCGGTCGAGTTTATCCTCATCGCCTTCCTCTCTGGCGTGGTCGCCGCGCATGTCTCCACCAATATCCGGAAGCGCTCGAAGCTCGTCCGCTCCGGGCTCCTGGCGGGCGCGACCGCCGCCATCGCCGGCGCGGCCATCGGCTTTCTCAATGGATTCTCCTTCGGCATCGTCGGCCAGCAAACACTCGTCGCGCTCGTCGTCGGCCTGCTCACCGGTATCCTCGCGGTCGGCCTGCTGCCGATCTTTGAGCAACTCTTTAAGATCACCACCGAGATCACCCTGCTGGAACTGACCGACTTCAACCACCCACTACTGCGCCGTATGCAGATGGAAGCGCCCGGCACCTACCACCACAGTCTGATGGTGGCCAACCTCTCGGAAAACGCCGCCGCCGCGATCGGCGCGAGTCCCCTACTTTGCCGTGTCTGCTGCCTCTTCCACGATATTGGCAAACTGGTAAAGCCGGAATACTTTACCGAAAACCAGCGTGACGGGGTGAACCCGCACGACATGAAAAACCCATCGATGAGCGCACTCGTGATCAAGGCACACGTCAAAGAAGGCGTTGAAATGGCACGTAAAAACAAGCTGCCCCGCGTGATCATTGATGTGATTCGCCAGCACCACGGAACCACCCTAATTCAATACTTCTTCTACCAAGCTAAAGAGAAGGCCAAGGAAACACAGAACGGGACGCGCGCGCCTTTCCCCGAAAAGGCTCAGGGAAAGAAGAAGGCCAAAGTCGAACTCAAAGTCGAAGAAAGCACCTACCGCTACGATGGCCCCAAGCCTGAATTTAAAGAGAGCGCGATTATCTTCTTTGCCGACAGCGTCGAAGCCGCTAGCCGCACACTGAAAAAAGTCACCCAGCCCAACGTAGAAGAACTGATCGATCGTATCTTCAAAGGTAAGATTGAAGACGGCCAGCTCGACAACTGCCCACTCACCTTCCAAGAACTCGACCAGATCCGCAAGAGCTTCATCTACACCGTGCTCAACATGCTTCATGCCCGTGTCGAATACCCGAAAAGCGACGCCGAAAAGGCCAAAGAGCTCGAGAAAGAAAATGCCCCAGCCACCACTAAGGCCACACCCGACGCCAATGCGCAGCCTGGAAATAAACAACCAATCTAGCGCCCTCGCTAACCCCGAATCCGCCGCTCGCGCGCTCTTCGAGGCGATTCACGCCTCGGGCATCTTCCCCATCACCGAGGGAGAGCTGTCCATCGCCTTCGTCAGCGATGCCGAGATCGCCCAAGTGCATGCCGACTTCATGGGCGACCCCAGCCCGACGGATGTGATCACCTTCCCCTCCGATGCTATGATGGAATCGGCGGGCGAGATCATCGTCTCCGTCGACCAAGCCCGCAGCCGCGCAGCCGAGTTGGGCGAAGCCTTCAGCCGCGAGCTCAGCCTCTACCTCGTGCACGGGTGGCTCCACCTCGCCGGCTACGACGACCGCAACGAGACCGACCGCGCGGCAATGCGCAAAGCCGAGCAGAAAGCGCTCGCGATACTCGATGCGGCTGAGCAGGCGATTGAGTTTCGGTTAAACGGGTAGAGAACTCTCCCCGGAACAGAGTTCCGAGGCTACGCGGTTGCTAGCGACTTTTTCTTAATCTAAGCAGCTGCTCAGAGGATTAAGATGGAAGAACAAAAACCGACTTTAGTTGACGCCCTCCAACTCCCTCAATATTTTACTAACCTTGCCTAAGAAAGAAGAACCTAAAGTGCCCGTGACCCCACCCGAACAGTGGGTGGATTTGTATGGCGATTATCTTTACGGCTTCGCGATGTCGCGCTTGAGGAATCCGGATACCGCCGCCGACTGCGTGCAAGACACTTTCCTCGCGGGGATCAAGGCGCTCGATCGCTTCGACGGCAGTCGCGACATCAAGTTTTGGCTACGCGGCATCATGCGCAACAAGATCGTCGATCAGATCCGCAAATCGATTAAGGAAAACAAGGTCGATATCGAGGCAGAAGATGAAGCACTACTGGAGAGCTTTTGGTTCAAATACAGCGGTATCGCCACGACCAATCCTGACCCTTGGGAATTCAACCCACGCAAGTCTTACGACAACGGCGAGTTCTGGATCGTTTTCGAAAAATGTATCGCTCAAGTCAAGAATCCCGCCCGCCAGGCCTTCGCACTCCGTGTGCTCGAAGACCAAACGACAGAAGAAGTTTGTAAGGCAATGGACATCACTCCGAACTATTTATGGGTGCTCTTGCATCGAGCGCGGGAACAACTCAAAGTTCTGCTCGAGGCTAACTGGACCGGTAAAGACGCTAACTAACTCATTTTTAAATGCTTACCTGCAAACAAGTATCCAACGCACTGTCCAAAGATGACTACGAAAAGCTGCCCCCCATGCGGCGCTTTTTTCTGCGTTTGCACGTAAAACTCTGCATCTTTTGCGGCAAATTCAACCGTCAGGTCATGGAATCTCAAGATATGTGCCGTTGCTACAAGCAGCAAGAAGAAGCACTCGCCGAGCATCGCCCCAAGATGGATCCTGCACAGAAAGACCAGCTCAAAGAGCTACTCGACTCGCAGTCGAAGCAAGACTAGAGCAATCTGTAGAAGCGACCATCCTGTCGCGTTTAGAGCATTCTAGAGGGTTTGATCTTTTCGAATCGATATATGGTAGCGCGGTGTGGCCTCACACCGCATACGTCAAACTGTGCCGAAAGCTCCCATCGTGCTCTATATATTCGACAGTTCGGCAAGCTCGCTAGAGTGAAGCGCGACAATTACGCATAGTTATAAACCGGTAGAGTAGAGAGCGACAGGCGGCGTTCGCCAATCCTGCCACTCCCCCTCATCAAACCGGACGTGCGGATTTCCCGCATCCGGCTTTCCTGCAAGCACTTCTCTTTCGATTATGAATTGGATGAATACCAATCAGCTTTAGTTCCGTAGTCGCCCAAGGCAAGCGGAGCTCAATGCTTTCATACAGTTCGCGCTTATAGTCGGCCCCCTTCGCTCCACGGGAATTACCCCGCTTCTTCACTACTATACTGCCGCGCATCAAGATTTGTGAAAACATAATGAGTGAAGCAGCTCTTAAAGTGTGCGCATTGGCCAAGCCGTTTCGAGCATCAGACTGCTGTAAGATTGCTGTAAGTGCTCCGCATCTCTGCGCGAGATTAATTGTGTTCAGCTGTTGCTCTGTTATTTTTCGCGCAGAGGCGCAGAGGCGCAGAGCTAGCAAGTTGTGGACTTGGGCAC
>Ga0222632_1000760_pt1 | contig 14872 bp, 15 predicted proteins | sample AntAcemetageno46_FD_179828 | JGI IMG/M metagenome (GOLD analysis project Ga0222632, IMG submission 179828) | Saline water microbial communities from Ace Lake, Antarctica - #46 | ecosystem: Environmental > Aquatic > Non-marine Saline and Alkaline > Saline | place: Antarctica: Ace Lake | collected...
AATAGGCCACCTCAAAACAGACTTTAGGATGGGACAGAACTATCTACACGGGACCCTTTCGCCGCAAATCAATGCCTTCTTAGCCGCTGCAGGTTGGAACTTAAAGAAAATGATGCTTCAATTAAAAAAAGAAGCAATTTCTTGGCTTCAATTGTTATTTTCAGTTCTAAATCAGGATGGTTTAAAGGTCGCTTGTTAAGGAGCGACTATATAATCCAAAGTCTCAATATTTCTACTTTTTACGTATTAAATGGTCTTGGGTTCGAAACCCACAAACAAGAATCAATGCAATCGAACCAAGGCCCGAAGAGATCATTCTAAAAAAGGGTCATTCAAATTCTTTAGCATATACTCGGAAGCAAAGAATAATCGGAATTGATGTCATTGATGCACTAAATAAAACAGGGCAATTGACATTGTCTTTTACCCTGCGCATACAATTATAAGAATGAGGATAATTGAAATATTAAAGCCTGCTAAAATGCGGATTTACACCCTTTTATTCTCTCTAACCTATGCGATAGGGTTTAGCCTTTGCTGTATCGTATTTGAGCTAATCTGGAGGAAATACGAGATCTGGTCCACTCGAATGGATTATGAGAAAGCGTATAGATTGATACTCTGCTGTAAGTATGAAAGGCGAGTTAAAGACCTCCTCCAACAAATCTTGAAGACAGACTTAAGATCACTATTAATTCAAGAGAATATTTGCCTTGCAATCTCAAATATCTCTTTACTTCAAGCCGTATAGAGATGTTTGGGAAAAGAAATTTTCACGGAACGTATACACAGCTTGTTCAAAAAGCCTTAATTTTCAATCCACTATGAAAACTACTTCCAAACTCTTCATCTACTTCAGCCTCCTGCTATTCATAGTCTTAAATCCCAGCTGTTCGAAAGACAATAATGGAGACAATTCAAGTTCAAGCTCCATTGCCGTTCTTTTGCGCTCGCCTTCTTACGCCACTGTTGGGAGTAATACGCTCACGCTTGAAACCTATGTATATAGAGATTTCATGCCCCCAGGCGAGCCCAATGGCAGTCCACTTATTGGCATTTGTAGGGTAGTAGATAGCAGCGGCACTGCGCTAAGTGATTCTCTTGAGTTATTAAAGCTCTTTGTAATTTACAATGAAGACGTTTGGATCGCCGACTATACTGACAAAAGATGGATTGAACCCAACGGAGTAGAGGGTATGGCGAGAAATGGCCCCAAATGGGGACCCAATGTTTTGGTAGACATTGTAAGTGAATTTCGAGCGAATGGACAGTTATATAGGATTCTGGCTAGAGATCAAGAGATTGAGGCAGCCTATTAATCGGAAGTAAATGACTCAGAGCTTCTCGCAATAGCTTGGAATGGTTTTATGGTATTCATTCAAAACAGCATTGAAAAGCGCTTCTCCTTTCTCTCTTTCGATCTTCCTTCCATCTATTTCTGTGAGTGGGGTTAATTCTCCCATCGTTCCAGAGGCAAAAACAAAATCTGAGGTATAAAAATCGAAGAGCGATAAGTCTGCTTCAACGCATTTAACATTCATGCTTTCTGCTACCTCCATAGTCATTTTACGACTAATTCCGGGCAGGCAAGCCGTTGCGAATGGGGTATATAAGACGCCCTCTTTTATTAGAAATAGATTGGTATCATTCAATTCGGAAACAAACCCTCTTTCGTCTAACATAACCGCAGCATCTACTCCCGCCACATTGGCTTGAATCTTAGCCAGGATATTATTTAACAGATTGCTGTGATGAATTTTTGAATCGAGGTATGCCGGTCCATTTCTTCTTTGGTTCGAGCAAATGGCGGTAATTCCCTTCTCGCGATCGTACACCAATTTTTTATGCTCTGCCAAGACAATCAGGCAACTTCCCATTTGATTCAATCTCGGATCCATACCGCTAGTCACTTTCTCTCCGCGCGTAAGGGTTAGCCGAATGTGGGCATCTCTTTTCATCGAATTAGCCAAGAGCGTTTCGCTGATGGCATTCTTAATAAATTCAAAATCTGGAATATGACTGAAGTGCAATGCTTTCGCACTATTTACCAATCGATTCAAATGTGCTTTAAGATGAAGAAGTCCTTCCGGATAGACGCGTAAGCCTTCCCAAACCGCATCGCCTCCTTGCACCACACTATCAAAAACCGAAACCTTTGCCTCGGCTCTATTCCATAATCTATCTTTAACAAAGACCTGAATCGCCGCATTGGCCGGATTGTATTCTTGTAACATGTTTAAATCTTAATTGAAAAATTTTCTAAATGGAGGTAATGCTCTAAGGCTTCCTCATACAAAGAGTGAAGTGCTTTGGGAAGTTCTAAATCCGATTCCACCCTATTTTGAAAACCTATGCTTTTATGTACCGCATTGTACCAATACTTTGCCCAAACGCCATCCTCTTTCCTCGCTCCTGCCTTCCAGCTTAACATTTCAGAATAAAAAGGAATGCCCAATCGCTCGCATACTTTAGTCAGATATTGGCGTGGATTCTCCAACAACTTTTCAGAATCAATGACAATGGGAATGGACTGTGACTCTGCCCTGAGCTTGTCAAAATAGCGATGTGCCTCTTGCAAACCCGTATCTCTAAGAATTGGATTCTCAATAACTTTAGTCAGAGAAAGGAGAAGACTCTTTGGGTGACGAATTAAAAAGAGATTTGCACAGTCTTTTAAGAAATCGAGCGGAACACCTACTAAATGATGGGCCATATTCTTAAAGAAAATGTGTTCGGAAGGATAGTTCCCCCTTATTATTTCGTCAATGACGGTTTGATATCGGATGGGTAGAGAATCCAGCACCTTTTTCTTTCCAGGATGTTCTACCTCTGGATTACTGGCCAAATAGTACCCATAAAAAGGCTCATCTACCACTTGCATGTCAGGTCTTTGTGCAAAACTGTACATCAATGCCGTTGAAATATTTCTAGGTCCAGAAATTTGATGAATCCGCATACTCTTTAATTCTTGGAAAAATTAAGTCAATTCAATGCCCTTTTGACAAAAATAAAAATTGAGTTTCACCTCTTCATTCCTTGCGTATCTTTTATAAAAAACAAGTTGACTTCCATTGCGATTGGAAGCTCCATGCTTATACCAAAGCCTAATTTCTCAATTAAAGCTTGGAATATCTAAGGAATAGCTAAAACACGTGAGAATTTATCGGAACTTTGAATCGAATCAATATTTTATCCATACTTCATGGCCCATTATACTCCCGAGTCTTATACAGAATCTCTCATCGAGACTTTACGAAAGCTTGATTTTTCTCAGGTGAATAAGCTTACTGCGGCATTCTTGAAGGCAAGAGAAAATGGGAATTCCATTTTTACCTTTGGCAATGGGGGCAGTGGTGCAACTGCATCGCATGCAGCAGGCGACTTTTTGAAAGGCGCTAGCTACGGCTTAGAAAAGCGCTTCCGAATGATTTGCTTAAACGATAATACGCCCTCTATGATGGCCATTGCGAACGACATTGGTTATGAGGATATTTTCATAGAGCCATTAAAGAACTTCATAGAAACAGGCGACCTTGCAATAGGGATTTCGGGAAGTGGAAACAGTGAGAACGTAGTTCGGGCCATGCTATATGCCAAAGAAAAAGGTGCAGTCACTGTAGCAATGTGTGGATTTAAAGGAGGAAAAATCAGTGAAATAGCCGATATTGTTCTGCACGCGGATGTTCTGGATATGGAAGTTACGGAAGACGTTCACATGGCCATATTCAATATGGTTAAAAAGGCAGTAATGCAAGAATTACTCGGTAAAAATCCGAGTATGGGAACAGTCTACGATCAACGCACTCCTTAAAGCTTCATAGCAATAGCGAATGCACAATTTGGCTTAAAGCCAATTGTTCTTTCTGAAATAGTAAAGCGTTAATCCGCTCGAAACAACCATCAATGTCAAGGCAAATGGATAACCCCAAGTTTGACCTAATTCAGGCATAAATCGGAAGTTCATACCATATAAACTGGCGATCAGCGTTGGCGGTGCAAATACAACGGTTACAACGGTAAAGATTTTAATGATCTTACTCTGCTCAATATCCAGTAGTCCTAAGAAGGTGTTCTGAAGGTATTCCAATCTTTCAAAATTGAATTGAGTGTGCTCTAGCAGAGAGCCAACGTCTTTCACCATTACGCGCATCTTACTATAATCCTCGTCTGGAAATAACTTGCTCTTTAAGATGCTTGAAATAATACGTTGCTTATCTACAATGTTTACTCGAATTAACATTGTCACCTCTTGGAGGTGATTGATCTTGATGAGAAGTAATTCATCGGTATTTCTTTCCACAACCAAATCTCTGCTGATGTCAGCAATATCTTTCGCTACCGCCTCAAGAAAATCGGCATCAAAATCAATTCGTGTTTCAAAAAGCCCGATGAATATTTGAAAATTGCTATTCTCTTGCCAAGCATTAGGACGCAATCGTCGATGAGCATCATCAAATGTTTTGAGATCTACATTTCGTTGGGTTATAAGAAAGCCATCCTTCATGATAAAGGAAACTGGTTCATTCTTATATACATCACCAAATTTTACCAGGAAGTTGGAATTGATGCTTATTTCACCTCCCAATTCAGCGTACTTCGAGGAAGACTCAATCTCTTCTGCTTCCTGACGGGTAAACAGTTCGATTTCAAACTTCTCTTCTACTAATTTCTGCTCTTCTAAGCTCGCGACTAGCATATCAACCCAAACAAAATCATCGATTGGAATTCGATAAATTTCGCCAGGATCCTTCGTTTGATGAAGAACTTTGTCTTTTATGTAGTGACACCTCAACACTAGCCAAAAGTATACAAATCGAGCGTAGGAGGAAGGCTTTCTAACTCCTCGCCAAACTAAACTTTACCTATGATGCTATTGTGCTCTATTACAGCGCCTTTCTTGACAACTACGATTCCCTCTTTGATACAGTATCCATCTTCTTCTACATCCTTCAATGAAGCATCGCCAACAATAGACACATTATTCCCTATGCGTGCATTCTTGTCAATGATCACATTCTTTAGAATACAAGAGGCTCCAATTCCAACTGGAATGGTATCCTTGCTGAGGATTGCATCCAAGGACTCATAATAGTCGGCTCCCATCATAATACAGTCTTCCATTATGGTTTTGTCGCCAATTCTACTGCGTATTCCCACCACTGCTCTATTCAACTTCTTCGCTCTTATAATACTTCCCTCAGACAAAAGCACCTTGTTCATTGACGTGCCAAAGACTTTCGATGGAGAGAGCAATCTTCCGCGGGTATATACTTTATCTTCTTCGCTAAAGAGATTGAATTTGGGAAGAGGATCCGTCAGTTCAATATTCGCTTCAAAGAAAGAAGGGATATTTCCAATATCAGTCCAATATCCGTCGTAACTATAACTGGCGACACGCATTTTATTTTGAATTGCCAAAGGAATTAGCTCCTTTCCAAAATCCGTTGCATCTGGCGACTCTTCCAACAGCTTATGCATTACATCTCTGTTGAAAATATAGATTCCCATAGAAGCCAAATAGACCTTCTTTTTCTTGACGTTGTCTTTAGAGACCTTACTCTTCCAATCCTCAAGAATTTCCATATTTGGCTTTTCCACAAAGCGCTCGATCATTCCGTCGTCTCCCACTTTCATAATGCCAAATGAAGTGGCATCGTGTGCAATTACAGGAATAGTTGCAATGGTTACATCCGCATTTTGCTCCTTGTGATACGACAGCATCTCTCTGAAGTTCATTTGGTAAAGCTGATCGCCAGATAGAATTAGAATTTGCTCATAATCATGGCTATTCAGATGGTGTTCACTTTGACGCACCGCATCTGCGGTTCCTTGGAACCACTTATCATTGGTTGGAGTTTGCTCAGCAGCTAGGATATCTACAAAACCTTTTGAAAACGGATCAAAGTGATAGGTATTCTTTATGTGCTGGTTGAGTGATGCTGAATTATACTGCGTTAGAACAAACATTCTGTTTACCCCAGAATTTATACAATTCGAAATTGGAATATCAATTAAACGATACTTACCTCCTATCGGAACGGCAGGTTTAGATCTTTGACCTGTGAGAGGATACAATCTACTTCCTGCTCCACCTCCTAAAATTAGCGCTATTGCGTTGTGTTTATGACTTAACATGTTCAGTAAAATAATTAGGTAACATTTCTTTATAAAGCTCAATATATTGCTCTGTTGCCGTTTCCCAAGAATGGTCTATCAGTCTATTCTTTTCTAAAACAGCAAGGAAATTCGCTGGATGTCTGTACAGCTCTTCGGCTGCAAATAATGCATTTCGGATTTGATTCGTTTCTAATTTCGGAAATGAGAATCCAGTGCCTAAACCTGAGCGTAAATCGGGCACCGTATCTTTTAATCCACCTACAGCATGCACCACGGGAATAGTTCCATAGCGCAAAGCATACAGCTGATTTAATCCGCAGGGCTCAACTCTAGAAGGCATTAGAAGGAAGTCACTTCCAGCATACAAACGATGCGAAAGCGGTTCGTTATAAGAAAACTCTACATTAAACCGACCCGGAAATTTTGATTTCAACTGACCAATCTGATGTTGAATAGTAAGGTCACCACTTCCCAAAATAAAGAAATTGGCATCCAGTCCTGAATACAATGCATCCGAAATAATTTCGGGTAATAAGTCTGCGCCTTTTTCAAAAGCAAACCGCCCAATAAAAGTAAATAGTGGCTTTCCTAGAACAAGTCCGTATTCGGTTTCTACGCTTGATTTATTCGCTTGCTTATATTCCATCAGATCATCGCCTAAGCAATCATCTAAATAGGCGTCTGTACTTGGATCCCAGAGTTCATTATCCACTCCGTTTAGAAGGCCCGAGCACTTCTTATACTCCATGCGGAACAACATTTCCAAGCCGCGTGCATCCATGGCCAATTCGCGCATATAACCCGAAGAAACCGTAGTAACCTTCCAGGCTGTTTTAATACCACATGCCAATGAATTAATGTGTTGCTCCCATTCTAGCAATCCGCCTCTTTCTAGATGGAAAGCAGGGAGCACAGCCAATTTACTCCATGGCATTCCGCCTTGATACATTCCATTGTGAATAGTCAAAACCGTTGCTATGGAACGCATATGCTCAAAGTCGAAGGCCTCATTGATAAAGAAGGGCACTAATGCAGTATGATGGTCGTGACAATGCAGAATATTAGGCAGCTCCTCAAAGGCACCAATCCAAGTTAGCGCTGCTTTTTGGAAACCGACATTGCGCTCTATTTCATCCGAAAAACCCCTGCCTGTACGCTGATCGATGTAAATACTTTCGCGATCGAAGAGACCCGGAAGATTAACCAAGAATAGTTCGAAACCCAAATTTACATCTAAAACGCGCTCTATTGCGAAAGGTCTGCGCTCACCATATTGAATGAAGGTTCCTTCGTGAACCTGTTCTGTTTTCTGCTTTAGAATCCATGCTGTATGGTATTTAGGCATACATACAGAAGCATCAAATCCAAGGCGGTTTTGATATTTTGGAAGGGCGCCAACTACGTCGCCTAAACCGCCCGCTTTCGCGGCCGGATAGCACTCCATACTAAGGTGAATAATCTTCATAATTAGCAACTGATGTGGTTCGTGTTAAATATACACCTATGTTTCGAATGAGCCTTATTCCGAGCTCAATAATTTCTCCATTCTCGATTTCAATTCCTCAAAACTCAGGCGGTGAAAAATCTGACCTTCCACAGAAAGTGAAACCTCCCCGGTTTGCTCAGAAACAGAAAGCGCTACAGCATCGGTGCGCTCTGAAACACCCAATGCCGCTCTATGCCTCATTCCAAGCCTGCTTGGCAGACTTGCATTTTCACTTACAGGAAGAACACATCGGGCGGCAATAATTCGATTGCCCACCACAATGACAGCGCCATCGTGCAAGGGACTCTCCTTTTGAAAAATACTTTCCAAAAGTCGCGAACTCAATTCAGCATCTATTCGATCTCCTGTTTGCTCGAAAGTACCCAATTGACTTTTGCGCGTAAACACAATTAACGCACCCGTCTTTTGTCCACTCATAACTTGACAAGCTGCTATGATCTGAGAAATATCTAGCTGAACTTCATCCTCTTTTCGAGTCCAACGGAACATTCTCGTCAAGTGGGCTTGATTGCCAAAGTTGGTGGTTCCGACATAGAGTAAAAACTTTCGAACTTCTTGCTGAAATACCACTAAGAGTGCCACCACTCCTACGCCAATGAACTGACCCAAAATCTCGCTCAACAAGCGCATATGAAGAAGCTCTACTAACTTCCAGATGAGATAAATAGCCGCAACACCGACTAAGATGTTTATTGCAACCGTACCCCTGAGCAATCTATAAACCTGGTACAAAAGAAATGCGACCAAGAGAATGTCCAGAATGTCTGTAAAGCCAATATCAAATAAGGGCATTGGAGACAGAATTATAGTATTCATTAATTAGAATCGCCTGCTTCGCTTCCTTCACATCGTGTACTCTTAGAATGGCAGCTCCTTTTTGCAGGGCTATCATATGCAAGGCTGTAGTTCCATTCAAGGCTTCTGCTGGGGAAATATGGAGGAGTTTATTTATCATCGACTTCCGACTTAATCCGACTAAGATAGGACATCCTAAAAGTGGATAGGCCTCTAGGCCTTTCAATATTTGATAGTTGTGCGTTAGACTTTTCCCAAAGCCAAAGCCCGGATCGATTATTACATCCGAAGCTCCTCGCAATCGCAAAGCAGCTAAGCGATTCGAAAACCACTTCAATTGTTCCGCTACCACATTCTTGTATGCGGGAGCGTTCTGCATATTCTGAGGGGTTCCCTGCATATGCATGAGACAATACGGGACTTTTTTTTCTCCAATGAAATCGAACATCTTTGAATCGAGATTTCCGCCCGAAACATCATTCACTAGATCTATTCCTTCCTCCCAAGCCCTTCGCGCAATCTCAGATCTCCAAGTATCTATAGAAAGGGGAATGTCCGGGAAATTTTTTCGCAATAGTGGCAAGACCTCTTTTAATCTGCGCCATTCTTCCGCTACCTCAACAAGGGCAGAGTTGGGCTTGCTACTCGCGGCGCCGATATCAATCCAGTCGGCTCCTTCTTCCAACATTTGTTCAGCACGACCTATCGCCTGATCCTGAGAGCTGTATTTACCTCCATCGAAGAACGAATCGGGTGTCACATTCAGGATACCCATTACTTTGGGATTGTTAAAGTTATAGAGCTTTCCTCTAAGGTTCAATGTTGGAGATGTATTATCTTTCGACCCTTGCACAGATTAAGGCTTTTTCAATTATGAAAGATACCGCAAAGCAGTATCGAGATATTGTTGCCGAATGTAGAAATCTCTTTGCGAAAAAGGCAATAGATTATGGTTCGGCTTGGCGAATAATGCGCCTAACCTCATTAACAGACCAAATTTTCATTAAAGCTCAACGACTTCGAAGCATCGAGGAGAAGGGCGTTCAGAAGGTAGAGGATGGATTAAAAGGCGAATTCATTGGCATTCTAAATTACAGTCTCATGGCGCTCATTCAATTGGAATTGGGGATAGCCCGGGAGCCTGATTTAAAGACAGAAGACGCACTAAAGTGGTACGATAAGCAAGCCGAGCGTTGCTTTGAGTTAATGCTTGCAAAGAATCACGACTATGGCGAGGCTTGGCGCGATATGCGCATTTCTTCACTTACCGATCTGATTCTTCAAAAGTTATTGAGAATAAAACAAATTGAGAACAACAGTGGCACAACCCTTGTTTCCGAAGGAATAGATGCAAACTACTGTGATATGGTAAATTATGCCGCCTTTGCATTGATTAAAATGAACGAAAACCCATGAATCTACTCACTCAGATTGCCCGCGTATTAGTTGGAGGACTCTTTATCTTTTCTGGCCTTGTAAAGCTGAACGACCCTATGGGAATGGCGTTCAAATTGCACGATTACTTCGCCCCAGACGTATTGAATTTGGCCTTCTTAAATGAGTATACCTTGCCCTTGGCATTTGGAATCATTCTTTTTGAAATTATTCTTGGAACCGCGCTACTCATTGGCTACCAAGTAAAGTGGACGCTAAGAGCTATTCTTAGCCTTATTGTTTTCTTCACTTTCCTAACCTTCTATTCGGCCTATTTCAACAAAGTAACCGATTGTGGCTGTTTTGGAGATGCCATCCCACTAAATCCATGGCAATCCTTTTCTAAGGATATCATCCTTTTGGTGCTCATTCTATTCCTCTTTGCAAGAGCACAGCACTTAAAGCCTCTTCTCTCACCGAGTTTAATGAAGCTGAAAATGGTTTCGGCTACCCTAGTGAGCGCTCTATTGGGCTGGTATGTTTTACAACATCTGCCATTCATAGATTTTAGACCCTATGCTGTTGGAAAGAGCATTACAGAAGGAATGAAATCGGCGGAGGAATTGGGCTTTGAACCTACGCAATACGGCACCATTTATACCCTAGAAAACAGCGAGGGTGAAAGAATGACTGTAACCAGTGAACTGTATATAAGCGATAAGTGGTGGGAAAAGCCAGAATGGGTGATTCAAGAAGGCCTCACTGAATCTGTTTTAATTAAGGAAGGGTATGAACCTCCCGTTCACGATTTCAGCGTTCTATTTAATGATGTAGATATCACAGAGGAGGTATTGAACGAAGAGTGGGTATTGCTTCTTCCCATCCGTCAACTTAAAAAAGCCGACGAGAAAGGATTATCCGATCTCGCTTCTTGGGTGAAAACGAATGAAAGCTTGAACATTAAAATTCTTGGATTGACCGCGAGCGGAGGAGACGATATGAATGCTTTTGCCATAGCAGGTAAAATTCCTTTCGATATAGCCAATCTAGATGAAACCACTTTGAAAACCATTATTCGTTCGAATCCTGGCGTGCTGCTTCTTCACAAAGGAACCGTAGCCGGGAAATGGCATTTTAACGATCTGCCTACACAAGAACAGATTCAAGCCTTAATGTAAGCGATGGCATTTCTCTGGGATCGGTTTCTTCAAGGTTTGGCTGTTGCTTTCGGATTGGTAAGTGTTCTTTTCTTCCTTTTCAAAGTACTACCAGGCGATCCTGCTCGTATGATGATGGGGCAAAGGGAAGACAGTAAACAACTCGCTCAGATTTATGAGCGCTACGGCTTAGATCAACCCATCTGGAAACAATACGTTTATTATTTAAACGACCTATCTCCCCTTTCACTCCACTCTTCCGAGGGGTTTACAGAGTTTACTGAAAATAAATATACGGGCTACTTGCTCTATAAAGGAGAGTCTACGAGTTTGGCATTGAAGCTTCCTTATTTACGAGAAAGCTTTCAAAAAGGAAATAGGAAAATTGGTTCCATCCTTGCCCAAGTGCTTCCAAACACTTTATTGCTGGCACTCTGCGCCATGACTATTGCCCTTCTCCTCGGCCTTACCATGGGCATGACGGCTGCCATGTTTCCCAACACCAGACTAGACAAAACCTTGGTGCTTCTGAGCTCCATGGGAATGGCGCTGCCCAGTTTCTTCTCTTCCATTTTAATCGCTTGGATTTTTGGATTTATTCTCCACGAATACACGGGCTTAGAAATGAATGGGAACTTATATGAGTTAGATGATTTGGGGGAACGAATGGATCTCCGATTGAGAAATCTAATCCTTCCTGCCTTTACTCTTGGAATTAGACCCTTGGGCGTTATCACCCAGCTTACGCGCAGTAGTTTGTTGGAAGTCTTGGAGTTAGATTATATCCGAACCGCTCGTTCAAAAGGTTTAAGTGAATGGAATATCATTCGAAAGCACGCCATGCCCAATGCCATAATTCCAGTGGTAACGGCCGCATCCGGTTGGTTTTCAAGTATGCTCGCAGGATCGGTGTTTGTAGAATACATATTTGGTTGGAACGGATTGGGAAAGCAAGTAGTAGAAGCACTCCAACTCCTCGATTTACCTCTGGTTATGGGCGCTGTTCTGGTTATCGGAATGCTCTTCGTATTGGTAAACATCGGAGTAGATATTCTTTACCGCATTCTAGATCCTCGATTGAGGAATTCTTCCTGATTTCACATACCTCTTTATCTAAATATTCTGCCTGATTCAACAGGACTTCTGAGAGGCATTCATTTTTTCATTTCTCTGGGCGCCGAGATTCATCCTTCTTATAATCAGAGTCCTAACCTACCATAGGTTGCCAACATTTACAGGTATTCCTTTTAGAGATCTGCCCAATGCTTACTGTCCTAAGTTTACTCACAGATTAAAACCAGGCTGCAAAGTAGTAAGCCTTTTGTTTTTTATTGGGAAGGAATAAATACTTAATGAGTCTATCCTCATTCATCCTGCTCTAATTTGCTTTTCTGTGTTCACTTCGGCTTGACTACAATTGGATCAAAGAACATCCTCAGATCCTTGAGCCCAAACTAAAATTGATTAGACTTTCCGTCTTTAGAAGCTGTCCATTTGCGACTTCAACCGATAGATAGGTCGTCGCCTTAAGTCTATGACCTACAACTACTTCTACTTCATGAAGAACATCAGCCCTATACTCATTTGCGCATTGCTCGCCATCCAAGTTTCGGCGCAAACACTTTTGCCTACCGCCCATTTTAAGTTTGATGGTTCACTCGCTGAGTCTATTAGCAATTTATCGCCGGATAGTTCCTTCGCCAATTTTTCATACGGTAGTGATGAAATCGGTACGACAGGTGCCGCTTTAGAAATAGCCAGTGGGGCTTACACCATGCCAGACCCTGTTTTCACTCAATTTGGACTGGGTGATTTTTCAATGTCAGTCTGGCTGAAACGTACAGCTAGCTTATGGCCAACAGAGTATTTGATTACAAAAAATGGCTCAGATGGATACTTCCGCTTTCGTTACAATGGATTCTTTGACCAAATGAATTTCTATTTTCGACCTAGCCTAGATAGTGCCGAGATCTCAGTTGGAACGCCATCGCAATCCGTAAATACAGTGTGGAACTTATACACTGTGTCTGTAGATCGTGACAGCTCCATACAGATGTATCTGAACAATACTATGGTTTTTTCCAAAGACATTTCCCACTTAGCCTCCTACCCTGCTGATTTTACTGGAGGGCTACTGAGATTTGGTACACATGACATCCTATTAAATGATTTAACTTTCTTTGAAAAGGCACTTACATTGGAAGAAGTCACTGCCATCTTTGACAATGAACTTTCCTTGGATGTTCTTTCACCTCAAGAGCTTGTACTCTATCCCAATCCTGCTAGTACTCTTTTAAAAATCAAATCAAATCACCCCATCGATGAAGAGTATGAAATCTATTCAATGTCTGGGCAAATCACACAAAGTGGTCGAGTTCAGCGTGCAGAAATTGATGTTTCGAATCTAAGTCCAGGTCAATACTTACTTCAAATTTCTAATCGGTCTTTCCCAATACTTATAAAATAGCAACGAATACATATACTACTGCTTGGGCTGGTTCAAACTTTATTTTTGAGCGATTCATCGTTTAAAAATAATAGCCTTGCAAAGGCTTGCTTTGAGATATGTTTAAAGGAATGAAACTTCTCTTTTCCATAGTCATCCTGACACTGGCCCTATCCTGTTCCTCTGCTACAAATAAGGACGGTGAAATGAAAAAAGCACTCTAAAAGGCAATCCATACTAAGGAAACTTCAAGAAGTAAAACGAAAGCAGCGAGAGAGAACAGCGAGATTCCTGCTGATGGTAACTACACTTACGATATTGCATTTGCTGAATGGAATGGGAAGTCGTCTTTGAATGAACGATAGCTTAGCCTGCTCCGACTGGTCTTTATATGCGGCACGTCTTGCTTATGCCGCCCGGAAACTTATCTTTTAGCTCCCTTACAATCGCTCTTTTTTTGCAAGGCTTTATCACTTTTTTGCGATGATGTATTTGGCCATATCTAGCTCTAAAGCTAAAGCGGTATACATACGTTTTAGCTTTGCGTTTTCTTCCTCAAGCTGTTCTACTTTATTCAGCTCGCTGGCATCCATGTGGCCTTAGCAGTGTCGCCAATGTAAAACGTCGCTCTTCTTACGCCCTATTTTTCTAGCATATCTACATCTTTGCCTAAATCAAACTCCTTTAAATAATGGCAATCTCGGTCAGGAAGAATGTACTCTTTCTCATATTACTGTTCTAAAAATAGAAAATTCTTAGTTTAAACTGTACTGGTTTTTTGGGAGCTTAGAGTACAAAGCGCTTTGTACGTTTTTGAGGTTTTGGCATTGGGAGTTATATTGGAATAGAACGAAAATAGCTTCGTGTTTCGAGTTGGACTTGAATGCACATTTATCAAAACTTGCCTTTGGCTTCTCATGGATGCACGTCTGATTTGCAAAGGTGGAGCTCCAGCATTCAATGCATGCGTGTCAACGATCATGCTTTGCGCTCGGAATCTCATGGATGTGCGCCCGATTTGCAAAGGTGGAGCTCCGGCATCGAATATATGAGGTGATCTTTCTCAGGCTTGGCAAATTTCTCTCATGACATGCCAATCTTCTCTCAAAGCATGACGATTGATCGTGAGTGGATGGCAAATTGCCATTATAATATGGCGACGAGCGCTGATGCTATGCCGAACTTTTCACAAAGGTGTAGGTCAAGACATGAGTGCATGCCGACCGACTCTGCGGAGCTGGTTTACATCCATCAATAGAAGAATGATACGCCTGATAGACACAAATCCATGGCTGAGGAGCCAATCGACACAACATTTTGCTTGACGAACAAGACTGAGGGCTTGAGTTTCGTTGATGAGACCTTGAGTTTCGTTGGCGAGACCTTGATTTACACGGCCGAGAGGATGATGTACATCACCGAGACATTAATGGACAAGTCTGAAGGGATGGAGGAAACGTCTGTGGGGATGAGCTA
>Ga0222632_1000776_pt1 | contig 14540 bp, 12 predicted proteins | sample AntAcemetageno46_FD_179828 | JGI IMG/M metagenome (GOLD analysis project Ga0222632, IMG submission 179828) | Saline water microbial communities from Ace Lake, Antarctica - #46 | ecosystem: Environmental > Aquatic > Non-marine Saline and Alkaline > Saline | place: Antarctica: Ace Lake | collected...
ATTACGAAAGCAGTAGCCCCACGGCACCGCCGAGCTGAAAAGCCCACGGCGGCACACGAAGCGAACCTTTAGTAATTAGAAAGTTAGACCCCACGGCACCGCCGAGGTTTAAACAATCTAAGGTAAAGCAACCTTAATTCTAATTATTGGAGGATTCGCCAAATGGCATTCCCTAACATTTCCGACATTATCGCAACCACGATAGAAAGTCGCTCGAAGAAAATTGCGGATAACGTAACCGACAACAACGCCGTACTAAAAAAACTCAGTATGGCAGGTAAAATTAAAACCGTTTCTGGCGGCTCGAAGATTCTTGAAGAATTGTCTTTTGCCGAAAACAGCAACGCCGGGTGGTATTCTGGCTATGATCTGCTTTCTACTGGCGCTTCGGACGTTATAAGCGCCGCAGAATTTGACCTAAAACAAGCAGCGGTTCCCGTTGTTATTTCCGGTTTGGAAATGCTACAAAACAGCGGCAAAGAGCAGATGATCGACTTGCTCGAAGCCCGCATGGAAGTAGCCGAATCTACACTATCTAACCTAATTGCTGCGGCCATGTACTCAGACGGTACGGGTTCAGGGGGTAAGGAAATTACCGGTTTAGACCTTGCGGTTCCGGTAGACCCGACTACGGGCACGTATGGCGGCATTAACCGAGCTAATTACGCGTTCTGGCAGTCAAAAGTTTCATCATCTGCGCTAACGTCTACCAACGTTCAGCAAGCTATGAACGGTTTGTGGGCCAGTTTAATTCGGGGTAAGGATATGCCCGATATTATCCTTATGGATAACAGCATGTGGGAAATTTACGTCGCCTCGCTACAAGCGCAGCAGCGTTTTCACCAAGCTGAAGTCGGCGACTCAGGGTTTCCAACGCTTAAGTTTATGGGTACCGACGTGGTACTCGACGGCGGCATAGGCGGCAACGCGACAAACAAAACCGCGTATTTCCTTAACACGAAGTATTTGAAGTACCGCCCTCACGCGCAGCGCAATATGGTGCCTTTAAGCCCAAACCGTCGTTATGCCACTAACCAGGACGCAGAAGTACAAATTCTCGCTTGGGCAGGTAACATGACGTCGTGTGGCGCTCAATTCCAAGGCCGATTGATTGATACTAATTAGTAGCTCTTAAATCCCTATGGCGTAGTATTTCGGCGCCATAGGCTTTTTTAACAGAATCGAAGGAATAAAATTTATGAATATTGGAATTGATATAACCTCAGTACGTACAACAGCCGAAGGTGCTGAATTTCGTGTCGGTACAGTAATGTCTCTTGAAGGGACTACTGGCGGTACGCAAGAGTTTATCTACGTCGAGACGTCAGAAGCAGTAACGGCAGCAGGATACCTCTGTGTCCTTGATAGCGCTAATATTGCTGAAATGGCGGACACAACTTCAACGGCCCCCGGTGCAGGCGCAGGAGCGCGCGTAGGCGCCGCTCAAGCAGCTATCGCTTCTGGTGGCTTTGGTTGGTTACAAATCTACGGTAAGGGCTCTTTACGAACTCTTGCAAGTGCGGCTAAAGGTACTGAACTCACTTGTTCAGCGACCCCCGGCGCGGTAGATGATGCAACTACAGCGGGCTTAGAAGTAATGGCGGGTATTACCCTCGGCACGGCCACGGGAGGCGTGGCAGCGACAAATGCAGACGCGTACTTCAACTATCCGTATGTTGGTAGAACGCTAGCGTAAATTTAATAAGGGGCGTTTACGCCCCTTGTTTTATGCACTAACACTTAACACACTACAGTAGGAGTAGTAAATTATGCCATTAGAAGACAGCGAAGGATTTACACAACTTGCAATGGGCACCGCTGGTGCTGAACGCGCTTTTGCAGCAACCGAACCTCAAAAGCACGGCTTGTCAGTGCAATTTTATATGCACCCTCTTCAAGACGCGGCGCAGACACTTGCAAAAGGCAGGCCGATTTTTAAAGAAACCGAATACGTACGCATTATGGTGCCTGGCGACAAAGCGTCGGTAGTTGAGCGCCCGGTACGGTTAGGCTTTTTTGAGACTGCCGACGACCAACGTTTTGCGGCAGAATACGCACGTTTTAAGCAAAACAAGAACCAAGAAGTTACAGGTACGCCGCTGTCGGAATGGCCCCCATTGACGCGCTCGCAAGTAAAAGAAATGGAGTATTTCAACGTGCGGACGGTAGAACAGTTAGCGGAAATGTCCGATACGCACATGCAAAAATTTATGGGTCTGCAAAGCATACGCGATCTTGCTAGACGCTTTATGCAGCACGCCGAAGGTGTGGCGCCGCTGACTAAAATGCAAGCCGCATTAGATCAAAGCGCTAATGAGCAGGCTACTATGTTTGAGCAAATTCAAGCTATGTCAAGCGAGTTAGCGATATTACGCGGACAAGCTAGCCAAGGCCCTGCGGGCAGCGCAAGTGAGATTATAGGCCAGGGTAGTCCTGGCGCGCTTACAGGCACCAGCGTAGCAGAGCCTACCCGCGCAGCAGCGCCAGTAGAAGAAGGCGAAGATTTTGGTACTAAGTATTCGGCAGAACCTATGAGCCTTGAAGGCGCAGAAGTTGTGCCCGACGACGAGCAAGTGGCCGAGCAAGTAGCCGCAGCAGTTGAGCCCGTTAAAAAGACGCGCAAAAGGCGTTCAATCGCTGAATAGGTAGAGCATGGCTACAAGTCGCTTTAACACAGTAAACAGCATAGTAAACGCGGTAGCCGTACAGGTAGGTCTAGGCGAAGTTACCGACGTGTTTGCTACTACGGACCCGGCGTTTAAGCAGCTCATTAGCCTGTTAACTACGGGTCTTCAAACGCTGTTAGAAGATTATGAATGGAATACCTTAGTACGCAGCTATCAGCTAACTACGGCTGACGGCGATACCGGGCGTTACGAGTTACCATCCGATTTTGCGTACATGATCGATCAAACCGGATGGGAGCGTAGCGAAAATGTACCGTTAATTGGTCCGGTTAGCTCGCAAGATTGGACCTTCCTACTAGGCCGCGATCTTGTTAGTTCAACCATCTACGCTTCCTTTCGGTTTGACCAAAACGAGTTTTACATTTTTCCTAACGACCCTGTAGTACCTGGGCTTAACATAAATTTTGAGTACATATCGCGTAATCTTATTAAGATTGCTGATGCGCCCACTACTTTTACGGACGAGGCGCTAACGGGTGCTGATATAGTTATGTTTCCGCCTAACTTAGTAAAGCAGCAGCTAAAAATGCTCTTTCTAACCGCTAAGGGCTTTGACAGCCGTGCGGCTACTGCTGACTTTAACAAATCTATTGCTGTTTGGATGGGTAGAGATAAAGGCGCAGGCGTTCTAAGCGCATCACGCGGCCGCTATGACAACTACCTATTAAACGGTTTTCGCAACACTCGCGATACTGGCTATGGGGTTTAAACATGCCCTACGGCAACGCTAGCCCACAAACTGCAATTTCTGCCACTGTCCCTGCATCTGTAGGCGGCATGAACACTATCGAAGCGCTTACACTTATGCGGTCCGAAGAGTGTATCTTTAGCTTTAACATACTCCCTGGTGACGGGGGCCAGCGCATACGCGAGGGTTACCGTGAATGGGCTAACGGCTGGACTGGCGGGCCTGCTAGAACGGTCATTACCTTTGAAGGTAACGTAACTAGCGAAGACAGGTTATTCGTGGCGAATGACGCAGGTATATGGGACGTAAGCACAGAGTTTGACGTAACCCCTACTAAAGTTGTTACTTTTGGTACTACTACCGGTAACGCGGGTATTTGCTCATTTATTAACTTTTCTAACGACGGTAACGCGCGTTTCCTTCTTGTATGCGATGGCGCGAACGGCTATTACCGCTGGACTCAAGCTACTAATACTTGGGTTAAGTACACGGAAGGCACCAGCGCTGGCCAAATAGAAAACATAGACCCCGCACTGTTTAACTTCATGATGGTGTGGAAAGAGCGTATATGGTTCATAGAGCGAGACACGTCTAGAGCGTGGTATTTAGGTGTAGGCGTGTTTGAAGGTGCCGCAACCGCGTTTAACTTTGGCGCTCAGTTTAAGCAGGGTGGTGCGCTCCGAGCACTACACAACTGGACCTTAGACGGCGGCGACGGCATAGACGATCAGCTAGTGGCTATCTCGGGCGCTGGCGACGTAGTTATATATCAAGGCACTAACCCCGCCGAAGCGGGCAGCTTTGGGCTTGTAGGCTCGTGGTACGTAGGTACTATACCTGCGGGCAACCGAATAGCGGTAGAAGTTGCAGGAGAGCTGTACGTACTGTGCATTCAAGGCCTTTTGCCTTTGTCTGCGGTACTCAACGGCGCCGACGTAAACGACTTCAACGTACACTTGACGGCTAAAATATCCCCCTATATACGCAGCGTCTTAGCCACGGCTATGGACGACTTTGGGTGGCAAATACACATAAACACAAAGCAATCCTTGCTTACGATCAGCGCACCGCCGCGAGAAGGTTTTGATCGCATAGGCTTTGCTATGTATCAAGGAAGCAGAGCATGGGGTATGACTCGCAGTCTCCCCGCTGCGAGTACCGCTAATTGGCGTAAAGATATCTTTTTTACCGACATAGTAACGAACAAAATTTACCGGCAAGCAGGTTACATAGATAAAGTCTACATAGACGCGGACACTGACGGCCAACCTGAGGGCATAACGTGGGACGTACTAACCGCGTATCAACACCTTGAGCAACCCGCGCATTTCAAACGTGTGCAGTATATTCGACCAATGTTTACCGCTGTGGGCGTGCCGGTGTTTTCTGTCCGTGCGCAGTATGACTTTGACGTATCGCTTATTTCAGGTACGCCCGCTTTTGGGGGTACAGGTACTGCGCTCTGGAATGCGGGGCTCTGGAATGCGGGCGTATGGTCAGGAGGCTTAGAAAAAGCCGACAGCCCACGAGGCGCTACGGGTATGGGGCGACACATAGCAATAAACACACGCGGCGTATCCGGCGAAGAAACTACTTTAGTCGGCTACGACGTGGTTTATGATGTAGGGGGCTTGATGTAATGTTTACGTTTGTGCCATTACAGGAGTGCCATTGGCCGTTAATACCCGACGAGGGTAAGCCTACGCTTAGCGCCGAAACTAAAGGCGTAGTAGCTCTAGATGCTGCGGGTGTTATAGTGGCCGCGTGCTGTTTTGATACCTGGTCATTTAACTCGTGTCAAATTCACATTTACATAGCTAACCCGTTCGTACTTAAGCACGGTTTCGCGCATGAAGTTTTTAACTACGCGTTTAACACTTGCGGAAAGGGCATGGTAATAGGCGTAACCGCCGCAGATAACTATAAGGCGCTAAAGTTTATAAAAAACATAGGGCTAGAAGAAATATTCCGCATTCCTGACGGCCACAAAGTAGGCGTAGATTTCGTAATAACGCAACTACGAAGTGAAAACTGCAAATGGACCGAAAATAACGAGCGTTTAGACGCTACCGCGAGAAACTAAAATGGGTAGTAAATCAGCACCAAGCGCGCCCGATTATCGCGGCGCAGCCGAAGAACAAGGCGAGTCAGCGCGCGAAAATACGTTAAACCAAACGTACGCTAACCGGCCTACGCAGACTACGCCGTGGGGCACTAGTTCGTGGTCTACAGGCTCTACGCGCGACCCCTCCACGGGTGAAAACGTTACTACGTGGAACCAAAATTTAACGCTGTCGCCTTCGGAGCAGGAAGCGTTCGATTCGCAATCTCGCATACGTGCAGGGCAGTCTGCGGGCGCCGAAGCCCTTATGGCTAACGCGGCCCAATCTTTTGCAACGCCTACCGATTATTCTTCGTTTAACGACTGGGGTGCGGCGCCAAATCCAAGTGGTATGTACCGAAACCCAACCGCACAACGCGGTAGCGTGCCGAATTCAGTCGATATTATGGACCCTACGGAAAACAGGCAGGGTGAAGGCCCGACACTAAACGCCGAGGGCGTATCGTCCGATATGCAGCGCGGCACAGGGCCTACAAGTGTACAAGGCCCTAGAACGTCCGATTTTCAGGCGGGTACCGGCCCTACAAGTGTACAAGGCCCTAGAACGTCTGAGTTTCAGGCAGGTACAGGGCCTGAAATGTCGGCTCAAGGGGTTACGTCGGACATGCTAAGGGGTAACATGCCTACAGCACTGTCGTCGCCTACATCGTCCGGCATGGCGTTTGGTGCTTCTCCCGAGCTATCCGAAAGCGCGTTAACTGGCGCGCGAGATTTTGCGCAAGGCCCCGAGGTTAGGGCTGTTGCGGCGCCTAATACCGTTTTTGCCGGCGGTGTTGACGCTAACGTGTCAAACGACTTAAGCCAGCAGCGCTTAGATGCGGGGGGTGCGTTTAACCAAGATTTTGCTAACACGCAATTTGAGCGCCAAATGTCGCTACAAAACCCTCAAATGGAGCGAGAAAAAGAAGCGCTAGAAGTACAGTTACGCAACCAAGGTTTAACACCTGGAAGCCAAGCGTATGATAACGCTATGGGCGACTTAGACGACCAGCAAGGCGAGATTCGATCACGCGCGGCACAAGACTCAGTAAGGTTCGGCGCCGACGAGCAACAACGCCAGTTTGATCGCGAGCTAAGTACGCGTGCTCAAGGCGCCTCAGAAGTTACCGACGAGTTTGGGCGTAACCTTAATTCATCGCAGTTTCAGAACGCTCAAAGACAGCAAGAGTTTCAAGAAAACCAACAGCGCGACGCGCAGCGCTTCGACACCGAGTTAAGAGCTGCGGGGTTCAGCGACGGCCAACGTGCGCAGATGATACAGCAGCGCCTAGCGGATAATGAACAGCAGTTCTCGCAGCAGCTAAGTAAAGGTACTTTTGATAACGCGTCGCGCGAAATGGACTTTTCGCAGCAGCTCCGCGGACAAGACCAAATGTTTGGGCAGCAGGCTACCGCGTCTAACATGGCCGACGCCCAACGTGCGGCGGACTTTGGCGAGCAACTTTCTAGCCGTGAACAGCAGTTTAGCCAACAGTTGAGCGCAGCCGGGTTAGCAGACCAGCAGCGTGCAGCCGACTTGGGCCAACAATTTGACGACAGGGGCCAGCAGTTCGGACAGGAGTTAAGCGCAGCTCAACTTGCCGACCAGCAGCGTGCAGCCGACTTGGGGCAGCAGTTTGACGACAGAACGCAGCAGTTTGGGCAGGAGTTGAGCGCGGGTCAGTTTGCCGATCAGCAGCGTAATGACGACTTTACGCAGCAACTTGCTAGCCGCGATCAACAGTTCGGCCAGCAACTAGCCGAAGGGCAGTACCGTGACGATCAGCTACGCGCCGAGGCAGACTTACGCTTAGACGCGGGCAACTACCAGTTTAATCAAAATATGGCTACCGCGCAGCTACAAGACACTCAACGCCGAGACGAAGTAAACGAAATTATGAGCGGTGCAAATCAAGTATTTAACCAACAGATGCAAGGTGCTAAATACCAAAATTCATTGCGTCAAGCGCAGATAGCCGAAGAAATGCAGTCACGCGGACAGTCGGTTAACGAGATTAACGCGCTGCTTTACGGCAACCAAATTGCGCAACCAAACATGCCGGGTTTTAACACGGCTGAGAACGCACAGGCCACGCAGTTTGGCAACGCGGCCGCAAACGCGGGGCAGTTTGCAAACCAACGGTATTCTACGGCGCTAGGGCCTGTAAATTCACTCATTGGCGCCGCAGGGCAGTACGGCGGGTCGGGGACTTAAGTTATGGAAGGTTTTAAGATGCCTGACGAGCTGCAAAAATTGCTCTCGCAACAGGACATGCTACGCGCAGGCCCCCAAACCGGTGCTGGGGCGTCTATGATGCCTACGCCAAGGTCGCAAGCTGAAATTGACGCGCTACGTGGCGCAGATCAAATGCAAGCGGGGCAGATGGCGAAGCAAATGTACCGCCAAGCAAACCCACAAAGCACGGGCCTGATAGGTATGGGACAAGATATTTACCGCAGCTTTAGCAAAGACGAAAAAATGCAGGGTTTTCAAGATCAGGCTATGCAGGGCTTAACGCAGGCGCGTACCGCCGAAGACTTGGGCGCTCGTCGCACACGTCAAGACGAAGTAAACGAGATTTTGCAGGGTCAGAACTTTGAAGCGGGGCAAGCTCGGTTAACTCAAGCGGGCCAAAACGAGCGTGCAGGGGCTAATAGAAGCAGCCAAGAAGGTATCGCGGCTAACACTCTTATCGGTCAAAACGAGCGTGCAGCTAACCTCATAACCGCTGCAAATAACCGCCAAGAGGACCAGCAAGCCTTTTCGGCGGCTACTGCTGACGTAAAACCATACCACGATGGCAACGGCGGTATAATTAACGTCATGCGCGACCCTGAAACGTTTGCTAACTTTACGGTAGGCGCAGACGGCACCCGGACGCCTGTAGATACTAGCCGGTTGACGCCATACACCGCGTCTACGCAGTCCGGCAGTCGTGAGCTAGCCGCGGAAGTGCGCGCGTCTGAACAGCGCTTAACCGAAGGTCAAAAGCAAATAGTTGACGATATGCAGGCTAGCATGCTTGGCAGGATGCTTAGTTTTGGCGACCTTGAGGCGGTGACCGGCCGTTTCGACTTACGCAGAATTGCGTCTAACTTAATGCCAGTAGGCGATAGAATGGAAAAAATGCAGTCTATGGAGCGCCAGCTAAACAACGCTAGAACGCTAGCTATGGGGCCTGTATTGGCTATGATGGGTGTAAGCCCTACCGACGCGGATATGGAGATAACGCTAGAAGGCACGCCCACGTCCTACGACGGCCCTCGCGTATGGATAGACTACGTAAGATACGAGTTTGCACCGGCCGCGCGCAGCACAGCTTTGTTGCGGCTGCAAGAAGGGCTTATTAACGACGGGCGCACGGCAGAAGACATAGAGTTAGCGTATGCCGAACTTATAGGTATGGCTGACGCTGCAGAGGAGCGCATTTTTGGCGGCGCGTCAGACGAAGGGCTGGGCGATTTTGACCCTGCGGCTTTTGGAAGTAAAGGTGACGCATCCACGCTTAACGACGCGCAGCAAGACGCGCTGTTAGAATATTTAATGCAAAATAGGGCTAATTAACATGGCTGATTTAGACGAAGATCAGCAAATACAAATGCTACAGCTTTTGCAGGCGAAACGCGGGCGCAGGTTACAGAAACCTAACGACGCTACTTTTGGCGAAAAAGCCGCAGAAGTCGGGCGCTTTGTCGGGCGTGGTGTACGTGACATGGGCGAAGGGTTGCTAGATTTAACGTGGGACGTGGGCATGGCGGCACTACCGCGCCCTGGCGTGGCACCTGTACAGACAGTTAAGAACGTACTCAACGAACTTAACCCCTTTGGTGGCGAAGAAGACGGCGCGGACGCTACACGCCAAGAGTTCTACGACGGGCCCTTAATGCAGTCACTCACGCAAGAGAAAATAGCGCCGGGCAACATGGGGCTAGACATGGCTAAGACGGCGGGAGAATGGGCGCCTACGCTTATCGACCCTACAAAGTCGAAGCTTACGCGCAAGATAGCGACGGTTATTATGGGTTCTGGCGGCGCTGCCGTAGGGGGCGAGTTAGGCGGCGAAGTCGGTGAAGTGGTAGGCGGTATTATAGGCGCTATCTCAGGTAACAAAACGGGGCAGGCTTTTGACGGTATGGTCAAATGGATGGTAGACCGTAAAGGTGCGTCTCTTGAGCGTGCCGAACAGGCGGTAGCAAAATTCTTTAAGGACAACGCAACGGATATTAACGCGTCTATAGAGACAGTAGCCGAAGGCACAGCCTTCGGCGAAAGGGGTACGACAGCGCAGCTAGCGGCGGATACAGGTATGTTCGGCATCGAGGCCGGCGCTAACACCACGACACCCGCTATAGTAGCCCAACGAGCCGCACGGCAAGGGCGTACAGATCAAATAATAGACGACGTAAAAAGCGCATTCGGGCCTGAATTAGTAGGCGCTGACAGAGCACTACCACAAGCCGCAGACCGGGTAGCGGCACAAGTAGGCGCGTCAAAAGGTAGATTGTCGCAAGCTGTCGCTAACGAAGCGCACGCGGGTAGAATAGCCGAAGCGCGGCGCAGCCAAGTAGCGCCTACAGGCACGACTTTTGAAACTAGTGAAAACCTTGCGAGCACGCTTGACACAACGCAAGCCGCATACGACTCTGCGTTTAAAACGCCTGCGTGGAAAGAATTTGATGCGCTCAGGGGTAAGAGCGGTGCTATCGATTCCGCACCGTTTAAAGCAGACTTAGAAAAAGGCCTGCGCAGTCTTAACCCTACTCAACGCAGCGTTTTTAACGACACGTACATGAAAGAATTTAACTACATAAACGGGCTTAACAAAACCATAAGCCCGTCAGAAGCGCACTTTTTAATTAGCCGCATAAAGACTATTACCGGCAACGCCGCGCGCACTAACAACACGACGGCTACCGAAGCATTTTTAACCGACATAGGCGTGAGGTTAGAGCGTACGCTACGCAGCTCGCCCGAAGCCGGTCAGTTGTACGACAACGCCATAGCAGCTACTAAAGAGTCGTCTGAACGTTTTAACGCGCGTAACGTAGGCACCGCTAGACTAGACCCTAATATCGAAACGCTTGGTTCCCGCGTGGTTGTGCCGGGGGACAAGGGCGCGGCTACTGCGCGCGACTTAGAACGGGCAGGGCCAGAAGTAATAGAACAGACAGGCCAGTACCTTAGATCGCTTGCAGCGCGTGAGGGCTTAGACGCAAAATTTATCGATAAGTACGAGGGCTTCTTAAGTCGTTTTCCAGACCAAGCGCTAGTAGCCGAACTACGCAGCTCTGCCGCAGCGGAAACAGGGCTAACGCAAGCAATTAAAGCCGCAGAACAAGCCGCTAAGACAGAAGCAAAAGTGCAGTCAGGACTAACCAAGACGGCGATAGCTGAATTTTCTACTAAGCCTGCAGCGACCATGAAGAACTTACTTACTAAACCCGATTCGGCTGCACGCTTAGACGAGCTTTTAAACTCGCTTGATAACCCTGCGGCAGCACGCGACGCGTTTAGAGAGACGTTTGTAGCGCGCATATCTAAGAAGGTAGGGGGCGAGAACGTTGTAACCCCTGCGTCTATAGACGAATTCGACCGCGTGTACCCCGCGTTGCAACGCTTGTTCGCTGACGTACCCGACGAGCTTCAAGCTATCCAGACCGCCGTAGAACGCTCAACGGTAGACATGCTGCGTAAGAGCGTACCAGGTCAGAGGCTAGTAGAAAGCGTAGATGAGCTAGACAGCTTAATAGCTTCGGGCGCCGCAGCTACCATACTTACTACGGGGGGTTTCTCAGGCACCCACGCATTGATGGTGGGCGGCGCAGTTCGCCGCGCGATCATGCGCCTTATAAGCAAGTCAGAATTGGACCCCGCTAAAATGGAAGTGCTATCGGATATGGTATCTAATCCAGAAGAATTTTTACGTATAATGAACAGCGCACCCGCGCCGACACCAAACGCTGACGTAATGACTCGTGTAACGAGCGCATTAGACGCTATGATACAGCCGGGATTCGCAGGGTTCATTAACGCAGACACCGAGGGCTAGACAATGGCTAGAAATGCGAGCGGCACATACACGCTACCGGCGTCAAACCCCGTAGCAGCGGGTACGGTAATAACGACTACATGGGCTAACCCAACACTTGAAGACGTGGCCGACTCGCTTACAGCGTCTTTAGATCGTAACGGGCAAGGCGGTATGCTAGTCGGGCTTAAGGGTTTTGCAGGTACTAACTCGCTTCCGGGCTTTACCTTTGCCGACGAGCTTACAAGCGGGCTGTATAGAGCGGGCGCGGCAGACATACGTTTTTCTATCAGTACCTTAGATACTACGCGTTGGGTAGACGACTCGGGCACCGCAGCGGGCTCGCAACAGCCGTTTCAAATTTGGAATGGCACCGCGTTCAAGGACGTTTTCTACGACGATAGCCCTCTATTCGGCACCGGCGTGGCTGCTGCGTTAGCGTTAAACGTAGGCGAAGCGGGCGCGGTAGTGCTTGTTAACGGCGTTCTTGGCACGCCTGCTAGCGGGGTACTTACTAACACTACTGGCTTACCACTTACCACGGGCACTACAGGCGTATTGCCCGTTGCTAAGGGAGGTACTAATCTTTCGGCGTACACCGCAGGGGATTTGCTATACGCTACGGGGGCTACTACGCTAACTAAACTGGCTAAAGGCACTGCAGCGCAAGCGTTAACTATGAACGCGGGCGCTACGGCGCCTATATGGTCTGACCCGCTAGCCAGTGGTATTGTACTTTCTGAGCGTACATCTAATACTATTCTTGGAGCTGGCGATTCAGGTGCTTTTATTAACGTTACAAGCGGGACGTTTGACCAAACTTTTGACGCAGCGGGTACGCTCGGCTCGGGATGGTTTGTCTACATCAAAAATTCGGGTACTGGTGACTTGGGACTGGACCCAAACGGCTCTGAGGAAATAGACGGTTTAACCTATTTTGTTATTTATCCTGGCGAGTCAAGATTAATCCAGTGCAACGGGGCAAAATTCACCTCTATCGTGCTAACCCCGTTTACAAAAATTTTTACCTCGTCGGGTACTTTTTATAAGCCTCCGGGGTACCTTGAATTTTTTACTGACCTTATGGGTCCCGGTGGCGGTGGTGGCGGTGGCTCTAACGCAGGCGGCGGGCGTGGCGGTTACGGCGGAACTGGCGGGATGAACTTAAGACAAGTTGTTTTAGCCTCACGGATAGGCGCGACTGTAAGCGCAACAATAGGCGCCGCAGGGACGAGCGGGGCGGGCGGAGCCGTCGGAGGTGACGCGGGTAATACTACATTAGGTAGTCTTTTAATAGCCTACGGGGGGAAAGGAGGCTTTGCAGGGGTCGCTTTTAACACGTTCCCTGGGGTTAAGTTTGGCGGCAGCTACAATCAAATAGATTCAGTCCCGACGGGTTTAATAGACGGAGGAACCGGAAGGTATAACGAATACGCAGGCGCTACACTACCTAGTATCCAAGCAGGGAACGTAAAACCCGCAGATGGAAGTGGTAGTTACTGGGGGGGTTCAACAGGAGGCGTAGGACAAACACCTTCTTATGACGCAAGTGCTGGGGGCGTATCAGGGGACCCCGACACCCGTACCGGCGGGGGCGCTGCGGGTGCTACGGCGGGTAGTGGAGCGGGGAGCAACGGAGATGCTGACACAAAAGAAGGTGGCGGCGGCGGCTCTGATGGAGTTGGTGGCAACGGAGGATTAGGTTCTGGAGGCGGGGGCGGGGGCGTAAACGGTTCAAGTTCAGGCTTTGCGGGGGGCACTGGCGGCCCCGGCAGGCTAATAATATCAGGAGGTGCATAGCCATGAGAGCGCACGTAATTGAAGCAGGGTTAGTAACTAACACAATTCAAGTTGAGGACCTTAGCTTTTTGCCAAACCTTGTTGATGCTGATTTAGGAGGTGTTATAGGGGATGCGTGGGACGGTAAGACTTTTACTACGCCCGCAGTTGTCGTCACAGTACCCGAAGTGGTATCCCGCGGGCAGGCTAAAAAAGCGTTAGTGCTCGCGGGGGTATCGCTTGCCCGCGTAGAGAAGGCTATAGACAACATACCCGACGAGACTGCGCGGGCGCTGGCGCGTATAGATTGGGTAGATTCACGTGAGTTCAGGCGAGATAACGCCTTAATATCGTCTATTGGTAATTCGTTAAGCCTAAGCGAAGGGGAAATAGACGCACTTTTTCTTGCCGCAGACGCGCTATAAACCTCTAAAAATAGGAGCACCCGAATGGAACTTACCAGCGAACAGTTAATCGCCGTAGTGCTCGCCCTTGTATCCGCGGTGCTTTGGCTTTTTAGGCGGTCGGATAAGGTAACGGGGCACCAGTTTGAGAACATGAAGACACGGCAGACGCAGACAGAAAACAAACTGATAGCGTGCGAAGAGAATCACGCCGCAACACACGCGCAAATTTTTGAGCTTAACGGGAAGCTGGAGCGTGAGCTGGGTAAGCGCGAAGCCGCCGACGCAGTAGCCGAACGGGTGCTCGCGCACATAGACGGCTTGGCTAAGGGTTAAAGCCCCCGCTAAAAGGGTTGCCGCCTGTTCGGTACGCGCGGTTGTTCATGGCCTCGTTAAAGTAGTCAGCGGAGGTTAACGTGCGCTCTGTAAAGTTATCCGCGTAATCTTCTAATCGTTCAAGCGCTTTACCCGAGTTAAATATCACGTTATCGGCGTGCTCTATTATCGATTCCGCTTTACCTAGCTGCGCCGTAGCGGCCATTTCAAAATAGTTAAGCTCGTCTTTGCACGTAACCCTAGCTAACAGCTTTTTAAGTCTCGTGCTGTGCGTCTTAGCGCTGGCTTTCTGCATCTTAGCGCTTTGTATCTCGCTGTTTAGCCCTTCCCTGGCTTTAGCCAGTATGTTGAAATCTTTTTCCATAGCCCGCGCTATCAGGTGCATAAATACGTTGCTTAAGATCGCCTCTACCGGGTCTTGCTGCGGTGGCGGCATTTCGTCACCTGTACGGTCGTAGTGCGCCCGCTTGTCAGGGTCGCTCAATACCGAGTACGCTAACTGTACTTCCTGCATAA
>Ga0222632_1000788_pt1 | contig 14388 bp, 29 predicted proteins | sample AntAcemetageno46_FD_179828 | JGI IMG/M metagenome (GOLD analysis project Ga0222632, IMG submission 179828) | Saline water microbial communities from Ace Lake, Antarctica - #46 | ecosystem: Environmental > Aquatic > Non-marine Saline and Alkaline > Saline | place: Antarctica: Ace Lake | collected...
CAGAACGACGTCTCATAATTAATAGGAAATCAAAATGAAATACTGTGTAGCAACGAAAATTAGTACAACTGACGTTCACAATAACGAACTACTCGTAGAGAGTGTTCATAGCGATTTTGACAGGGCTTTGGAAAAATCTACTAACGGACAATCTGTTATAGAAATCAATGACCATGTCAAAAAAGGTGATTCGATTAACAGCGATGGAGAATTATGGCAGTCGTCAAATGAAGCGACGCCGTCCGAGCAATGCAAATGCGCCGGACTAAATAGCCTGGCCGAACTGGTCATAATCACCGGAACTAGCGAACAGACGCTAATAAACTGGCATAGAAACAAATCTCAACTATTTTCTGTCGTTGTCGCTGGCGCTGTTGTAATCAAAAACCGGAGTTAATCACAAATCTCGGCTAACGAGCGCCAATCATCTGCGGTGTAGTTAATAGTTAATTGCCTGATTTATTGCTCTTTAATCCTCGTCGTAGAGTGCTTGGACTAATTCAGAAGCTAATGCTACGTTCACAACTTGTAAATATGTAATGATCTGTGGAAGCCCTAAGCCTTCTTCGATGTAGTCAGTGACTAGAGTATCCAAGGCTATAAAGAACTCTTCACCCTTTTGGGCTTCTAGTGTCTGCCTTCGTATATCGGTTACATTAGTCACAGATTTCGGCCATTAATCGCCAGTCTTCGGCTGTGTAGTTAGTCGTGTCTGTGTTACCTGCATCAACCATCACGCCGGAGCCGCCAATTAGGGGAATTCCGGTATTACCCTTAATGCAAGCAAAGGCGTTTTCGTTATCCTCTACTGCTAGAGCGTTTAGCTGGCTGCATCCAGGCAAAGCAATGGCGCAAGCCAATAAGAATGCAGCGAATGCGAGTGTTTGTATGATTAGCTTGAAATTAGGAGTCATTGATTCCACCTTACCCAGCCGCCAGCTCTAACGCCGCGGTACATTGATTCTCGTTTCCACCAAGGCACACCCATTGCTTTCATGCCCTCTAGGAATATCTGGTCGCATTGTTTTCTAGTAAATTTCATGCGATCACCCAGAATGCCTGTGTTTGAATATAACCAGTCATGAATTACCGCAGCCCACCTGTGCCGACCGTTGACAGGGAACGCCCACATCAATGCTCTAGGAATAGAGGCTAAATCATTCTCAAACCCTGCTGGAACTGTAATAACTAAAGGTTTTCCGGTTATTAGCGTCCTGTAGGCGAATCTTGCTCCTAGCCTCCATGTATCAGGCAGAACAGCCTCGCTTATCAATGGGTCGAGGAATTTCGGTGTCATGCTTCTTGCTCCATAGAGCCTGGTATCAATTCAAAATGAGGCAGATCAATAAACTTCTGGTCATCTGTCTCTGTGTCCCTATCCCAGTCGCCGCCCCATCGAACCTTGAGAAGCATTTTCTTAGCCCGGTAAAGCTCATTAGCTTTTGCCATTACAAAACCGGCAAAATAGTACATTCTGTCTGTGTCTTCCCAATCTACCGGCCATGGGATAACGTCTACAGCCAGTGAAGGAACCTTGTTGTGCATTGAATTAGGGTATTTAACTTTGCTGAAACCGCCCTTAACGGCCTTGTTCTGGTCTTCTTCGCCTCTATGCCCACAAATTACTGAGCAATCGAAGTCTTTGACTACCTCAAGGAATAATGTCTGCAAATCGCCGTGAGCGCTGTTTAATCGGCTCATACTGGATTTGCCGAAACTAGGCATTTTTTATACTCATTTACGGGCCAGCTCTCTAATAACTGAATTTATACCGTCGAGTTTTGCGTCTATTGTTAAATAATTTTGTTTTATCTCATTGTTGAGAGCGCCAATGTTCGTGTCCTGACGGTTATCTATTTGCCGCTGAGAGGACAATATCTCCGCTAATCTGGTGTTGACGATATTTTGTTTGGTTTCAATGACAGATACCCTGCCGGTTACTGCCGCCCAACTACCTGCGAGAGTGATAAATAAAATAATTGTGGATATTAGATGGCTAATGCTGACGCTTTTTTCTAAATGCCATTGCCGAGGATCTGTATTTGCCATTTTTAATCCAAAAAAAAGCCCCCGAGTTTCCAAGAGGGCTGTAAGAGATAATCTACACGCATAAAAAAACCCGATCCATTGCTAGAGCGATGTTTGTACTGGGGGTCGAATCTCAGTAAGACATAAACCATACTCAGAAACCGATTTGAAATCAACCTTTAATAATTATTTTTAACCAGACATTACTAGTGTTGCTTCTTGGTATCTTTCATACTTATCAAGTTCCAGCTCTAAGACCTCGTAAGCAGCTCTAACGCGCCCTCCAAACTTCTTAATAGCCTTAGATTCATCGTTAGCGATCTCAATCTCATAGCCTCCCACAAGCCTCATGCGGTCTAAGTCTGTGAATAGCTTTCCCGTGTCTGGATTGATGCTGTGATAATAGCGCCTAGACAGTAATGCTTTGGTTTTGGCCTTGTGAGACTGCCCATTTAGCAGTTCGCTAACCACCGCCCTGATCTTTCTAGTGTCGTGATGCTCTTTGCGGAAATTCTCTAACGCGATAATCATTGTCATGTTTGACTGATCGTTGCCAGTACCTCTAGGGATATCAGCACCAAACTCTATGATCTTAGCCATCATGGACTCACCGCCCCATCCTGCGTCATTGGAGATAGATATTAGGCTGTCTAGATAAATGTCTAACAACTTATCAATATGGTTATGCTGCATTACTATCTCCCAATATATCAAAAGAGCCATATAAAGCCCATAAATTGCGTTAATGTGTCGTTTGTGACTCGCTGTTTTCAAGCTCTTGAATCTGGTGGCAGATAACCGCTGCCTGGTCTTCAATTAATTCTGATAGTTGATCTATGTTGTCTTTTAGGTCGGTAACTTCGCATTGAGCTCTGCCGTGCTCCATTCCACAGTAGGTGCAGGTCATTTGATTACCCCGCATTGAATGAGGAGCAAATAACACCGGCTTCTCGGTCTGTTGTTCCAATTAACAGCGCATCGACATCGCAAGCGCTGGCCCACGAAGAATATGTATAATCCTCGTCAACTCCGCTCCAGTCATGTCCGCTAGGATGTATCTTTGTGGCATCCTCCTCACTCTCCGCAGCAACTACCGCAGAGTCGTAAGTGTCATATTCATTGTTAACGCTTTGAGATATCAGATATAGGTTCACAATTCAGCCTCCAGTTCTCTTGATATGTTAAATTTAATGTATTCCTCGCCCTTCTTGACGATGTTTTTAATCACTTCAGCTCGCATAATTCGCCTATCATCAAACCCATATTTCTTCTGCAAAATGTCTTGAAACGGCTTAATCGGGTTATCCCAATCTGAAGTCTTGGCCGAGAATCCGAATTCATAACTCACGCTTAGCGGGCCATCCGGTATGTCTATCTTCTTTGGTAATATCAAAAGCAAATCACGTTCATACCGTTTGTATTCTGGAGTCTTAAAGCGCTTACCCTGCCAAGCCACGTTGACGCTCATAGGCTTGATTCCGACTTTATGCAACTCGTAGTACTCCTTCGCTAAAAAGCCTCTCCAGCGTCCTTGTAAGAGCTCTTCGCATGTAGAATTGCTTATGTTTGTCGAACTCTTCAGACTTCACCCTACCGTCAAGAACATCGTGGCAACTTGAACAGCCATCGCAGCCGCTTAGGTCTGTTGATTTCATGCCCATGCCGCCGTTTCCATCTGGTAGGTGGCAATAAACGGTAGTCTCTGGGTTGTAGTTGCAGATACCCGCGATATTCAACGTGCAAGCTGCGCCCTGAGAGGATTTTGTTATCTTTTTATTCTTCACTTAGCTCAGCCTCAATCAATAGCTCGATGTAGTGCTTGGCCTTTCTCAAGTCCTCAACGCCGTTCTTGGATTGATAACGCGACACGTACTTAACAACATTGCCAGCGCAAAACCCCAGGTCATTGGCTTGGATGTAATTGATTGGCTGAATCTTCATGTTTTTATAGTGATTGCCGCCAACTTGAATAGTTGTAGCACTTGCTTTCTTGCCTGCGTCCATAGACCGCTCCATGCTCATCGTTTAGCCCGCCAAGACCGGCCAAACTTGTGCAAAAGCGTTCGCTTGCCATTGGCGTAGGTAACAACATCAGTATGCAGCCAAGAACTAAGGCCTTCCGCATATTCAAGGTCCAAACGTGAATTTGTGCCAGCCCTGTAGTGCCCACCCTCAATAGCGGGGCTGTGTCCGTGCCCTGTGTTGCATTTTACCCCAATGTCCTTGTAGGCGTTGATAGAGCCTCGTGCGCCGTTGACGCCTTTATCCCCATGAAATGAATTTTCTGTGCCTGCAATCATTAGCGAATCGCTACGTTTCAAGAATCGCATGCCATCAAATTCCAAATGATCCCTTGCCAGCAATTCAAGAGGGTTGGGAATCTTTGCCGACGTCTCGCCCATTACAACGCCAGATAATACCCGCGCCATCATCGTATGGTAGAACAGAGCATTCTCAGGATCGAGATTAGGCTCCCCACGCTCCAACCAAGTTAATAAATGTTCATTGTGGTTTGATCCAACAACAAAAAACTCGGTATCCGCGCAAAGCCAGCCTTTTGTTTTCTCAAAAGTCCTTAGCACTTCTTTTTCCACGTTGTTCTTGCCGCTTCTGTGCTTGGCGTAGTTAATAAAAACGCGGTTCCTGTGATGATGTGATCCGCTATACCCATCAAACCAATCGTGAAGCACCACCTTTTCAGGTTTTAGGACTTTTACAATACAGTCCTTATCTAAAAACGTGATTCGCTCGCAATCAGGATCTATAAACTCCGTGTGAATGTCGCCCAGTGTTAAGCCTGCGGCGCGCGGGGCTTTTTTCTTACCCGTTGGCGTGTACTCATAGTCCAAGTCGATAAAGCTGCCGTCTTCCATGGCGGCAATTTGCCTAGTGTGATAAGTGTCGCCGTCAATCTCCACAACCGTTGCGCCTATAATGTGATGAAAATCACCTTTTGCGCCCGCTTTCGTGTCTGAATAATTCGACTTAGTGATTGCGCCGGTTGTCATTAGGAGTTTTGGAAGCTCGTGTTGCGGGGTCGCCACAGCTTTTAGCTGCACCTTTGGATGTCCGAATATTCCAGACATCCCGCCAGTAATGGATTCAAGGCCAGAAAGCGGCTGGGTGGCGGTTGGCTGGGTTTTGATGTCTCCCATTATCAAAATATTGCTATTCAACACCTTGCGATGGTTCATTAAATAAGGAGAGACTTCGTCAGCCCAATACTCCTTGGACCTCTTGGAAATTACGCCTTCACCTACGCTTGTTGGGTTTCGATATCTGCCAGGTATCACCACCAACATGGCGTTTCTATGCCTGCAGTAGTGCTTTATTGACGCAAGAAATTCGGTATCCACGGCGGTTGCGTTTTGTGCCCATGTGACAACGTATGTCGGCACTCTGTGCGATAGCTTTTTATCTACCTTGTTGGAGTTTTTAGCGGATACCTCTTTGTCCGGCTCAATTATTGGTTTTGGCTCATACCCGGCGGCAACTGCTTTTTTCATAACTCTGCCAGTAGCCCTCACAACATTGGAGTTAGACACCCCAATAAAATCGGCGGCAGCACGGCTTCCGCCTTGACTTATCCACGCCTCGACGGATCGCTTTTCGACTTCCGTTGGGCTTCCTAGTTTTAAAATCTTATAGTCGGGTATTATAGGGTTCGACATATCAATTCCTATTTTAAAGTATTTTCATTTGCCCGGTAATGCTTTAGGTCGCTGTTTTGTTCATATCGAACACACCGCACAGCCTGGGCCTGAATCAAATAGCCTTATCTGATCTTCGTTGTTTCTTTGCGCCCCGCCCTTGCTTGTAAACATTGGCTTTCCTATTTCGTCTGCAAGATTTTTCATCTTTATGTAATTTTCTCTTCCTGTGGCATCAAACGCATAAGCCTTCTCTTTTTGAGGATCTCCCGCCGCTTGACAAGGGAAGCACCCAACCCTAGTAAATCCAGCTTTATAAAGAGGGTTTTCTCTACCCCCTAAATGCGCGATAACTTCATTAAAGCTCCACTCTAAAATTGGGAGCCTGAACATAACGCCTAACTTAGCTAGGTATTTAGGGTACTTGCTCATAATTTCATGAGGCGGGTATAGTTCGTCATGTAATTTGGTTTCGTATCTTTTAGCCCTGTCTGTGCTTTCCTCAAACCTCATCCCGTACCAAACCTCGAACCCATAACCCAAATCTTCAGCAAGTGATTTTAAGAATTTCTTAGTCGGCGTTATCTTTAGCTCATCAGTGCAATGACGCGCACCACCACCAGGAAACCTTTTATATTTTCTGCACTTCTCTTCTACAGACCCTTCGCAAATTCTTTCTATCTTCACGCCGTAATGCTCTTGCATATAATCAATATGGGCGTAGGTAAGTTCGTGCTCAAATTTCGTGTCACAAAAAAGCCCAATAATTTCATCCTTGCTAAACCTCTCTAGGGCAAGCTCAAGGCAAACTTGACTGTCTTTCCCTCCGCTTACTGGCACCACGCACTTAATCATGCGGCTTCGACTCCGTGTGATTTTTCCTGCAATTTCTTAAACTGGCCCTTTGACTCAAGGACGATGCCATCGTTAATACCTGCCGCTTGAAGCCAAGTTAATAGCTCGAACATTTCTGGCACCTTCCACGTTTTTGAGCTGGTGAAATCTCGCTTTCTCTGATCAGGATTCTTAGGGTTGATTACCTCGTGAATCATCCAAATTCTTCCTGTTTCTTTGTAGAAGCCTCCCTTGATTGCGCGCTTCATTCCTTCGACTTCACCCTTCAAAACATCGCGCTTATCTTTCCGCAATAGGTAAGCCGCATACTCGGTCAGCCAAACGTGAAATAATGAATTCTGATCTAAGCTGCGGTCCTCGCCCAATCTGTAATCAATCGTCACGTACTTGTGCTTCTCGTAGAGAGACATAAGCGTGTCGATGGCTACCCGCCAACTAGCATCTGAGTTGATTAGAAGAGAGTCTTTCATCACGCCGCTTTTTCCATATCAAGATCATGCCAACCGGCTAGCCACCATGAACGCTCAACTGTGTTTGTCAGCCAGCAGCTTTCGGTTTTCTTTTTATCAGCGCGAGCTTGACGGCCGCTAATGTAGAGCTCTTTCTCTCGGTTTCTTGTTAGGGCTTTAGTGGTCATCTAAAATGGGATGTCGTCGTCAAAATTGTCGAAGTTGCTCGGAGCTGCCTGCGGTTGTGATTGTTCCTGTCCTGATTGGCTGGGAGCGCCTTGGGGCTTTGAATCGCCCTGCCAGAAAACAACGACATTACCCAAAATATTGCCCTTCTCGCCCTTGTCCCTAGCCTCCTTGCTGATGTCCTGAGTTATCATGCCGTGATTACCGTACTGGTCTGCTTGGTTAGGGTCGATAAATACAGTGGCATCGAGATACGTGCCCTTGGAGCCTTTAAATAAAAGCTCTTTGTCAATCTTGCTAACATCAATTTTTACTCTTACGCCTATGCTCATACTGATACCCTTGAATTAATTGGAACTAATGGAAACGGATTAACCGAGTATTGGAAGTTGCTGTGACCCAACCTAGACTCAAACTCAGGCTCATATTTTTTATTCGTTCGTGTGTACTTTCTGCAATTCTTAGCGTGGTCGCTCGTGAATATTCCCTGATCAACAAGCTTGGGCATGACAGCGCACATTCGAGTAACTGACAGGCCGATAACCTTGCTAATATCTCGCATTAGGTAAGGTCTGCCGACAGAGATTGAATTGATTATTTCTTCCTTTCCTTCGGTTTGCTTGCTCATGCTGCTTGCTCCGTTTTCATGTCGAATGGAATTGAATGCTTGTCTTCGGGTAGAAATTGCCCAGACTGATGAAAAAACAGCCGGTAATATCCTTCCCATTTTCCATGCCTTTGCTTCTCAATAATTAGCTCTTGATCCGATGATTTGAGTAAATATTCGTTATCTTTTATATCTGGGTATTGCTTTTCTTTAATTGATTCGCGTTTCTTGTCAGCCCAGACTATTGCCACGTTATCCACAAGGTCTGTGAGAGATCCGGAACCCTTGATATCAAACTTTGTGGGCTTGTATTCTGGATTTCCGTGCGGGGGTTTTCTGACATGGTGAACCAAGTGGATGTGGGTTTTTAAGTGTTTCGCAGCCCATGCCAATCGGTTTATAAAATCATTCTCAGCGTCAATGTCGTTTCTGATTCCGCATTTTGAAAGCGAGTCCAATACGATGTGATCGCACTTCATTTCTCGACCGCAGTAGTGAACAAATCCGAGTATTTTTTCTGTCTTGACTGAATCTAGTTGGTCGTAAATCAAAACATTCTGGTCAATAAAACCAGTAAAATCTTTTATGAATTGCTCGCTAGGTCTGCCTGAATTGCTACCCGCTGCCTGACAGCACATGCGCCACAAAGTTTCCTCTGGGAACATTTCCATCGAGGCGATAGCAATCTTTCGAGACTTAGCCAAGTGCAACATGACCTGACCTAGCATCATGGATTTCTTATGGCCGTTAATCCCAGCCCACAAAGTAACTTCACCTGGTCTCATTCTAAATGTTCCATGAGTCTTTGACCAAGGGAGTTTGTCACCTCGTATCTCTGGGCCGTTCGCCATAGCCAAAAGCTTATCGCCCCAATGACCTGCCGGATGTATTTCTTGCGCCTCAAGATCGCCAACGATTTTGATATAATCATTAAAATCTACGTTATCTGGAATTCTCATATCCCCTGCCCTCGATAATCCTGTGAAGGAGATTCAGGTGTTTGGTTTTTCTCCCAAGTCCTCACAGCAGCTTGCCAATCTTTCATTTTATTTTTCCCAATCATCCAGCCCTTGCCTTGGTAAAAATCTACGAAGGTATTTGAATCAATTTTGACAGGTCTTGTTTTTACATAATCCTCAACTTCTTCAACCTTGGGTGGAGTGAAGCGAGCCCTATTGGTTAATGGTTTATGGTTATTGGTTAATGGTTTATGGTTAGCATTGCCTTCGCATTCAGTTCGCAATGCGTTCGCATCGGCTAAGTCCTTTGTTTTCGCCCACCTTGCGTTGGCACTGGCTTTTGCCTTGTTTGACTTCTCTTTAAAAATTTCTAAATCTTTTTCAACTCGCTTGCATAAATATGTGCTTTTTTTCAACACAAAAAACTCGCGCAATACGTTCGCAATGCTTTCGCAATGCGTTCGCATTCTTATCAATCTGGCTATTTCTTCAACTGATTTTGGTAGGCCAATTTCATTCAAATAGCAGTAGTCAATCATCCTTCGATAAGCCAAATCTTCCATTTCATCTAGGTGAGAAGTATGGCTGTGATAATCGCCAATATTGAATTGGTAATAGTGCATTAACCCGCCAACCTCGCTTTGATTACTAGCTGCTTTTCTGACTCAGTGAGGCGCTTTCCTTGCTTAACCATATCTTCGGCTATAAGGACAACAATTGAGTTGTAAGAGTCCTTTTGGCGGCGTTTAATGATAGGGGAATGGTTTTCATCATTGTCTGGGTAAAGATCGCTGTAATCGAGCCCTACAGCCTCTAGCACGTCTAAAGCTCCGCATCCTGCATGGCAATGTATTAACGTCCTATCGCCCTCAGATTTGATAGAAAGACTTGGCGATCTATCTTCATGAGCTGGACACCTTGCTATCCATTTGTGGCTAGACACTTGCCTACAAAATTCAAGACGCTCCACCAGTTTCTCTGCTTTTCTCATTTACTTACCTGTATATAAACCCATGCAATTTTAGTAATTACGGGCAAAAAAAAGCCGCGCTAACCTGTGCGGCATGAAACTAGAAAAATATCAGGGCGAAGATCTATCGCGGTTACTTTGTCTCCGGTCAGCTCCTGGATTGTTAAACAATATTTTGCAGGCACTTTTCTGTGGCCTGATGCCCACTGGCTTACAAATGTCGGGTCAACCGCCAGGCTATCCGCTAGGTTTTTTTGCGAACCTAGAATCTCAGAGGCGGCACGTACTGGGTTTGGTTGGTCAATCATTGTGTGGTCCTGAATATGATTAGTGAAAGCACATTAGCATTTGCTAACGGAACAAGTCAAGCATTCGTCGAATAATTAGCACTTAATAATCAAGGCTCAAAATAGTTAAAATAAATTAGCATTTGCTATTGCTATAGTGATTAGCTTTTGCTAATGTGTGTTCATGCCTAACCAAACAGGCGTGGACCAAGTTAAATTTATTTCAGGAGCAGCGGCATGAGCGAATTAAGAGAAATCAGCACAGACGAATTAAAACCCTTACGTGCATTCAATAACGACAAAGTATTTCAGGCCCAAATGATAGCGGCTGCAATCTCTCACCGAGAGAAGGACGAATATATTGCTGGCGCTTACGCAAAGATTAACGGCTCATTCAAGGGCTGCTCAGTAGGCTGCTCGCTGTTTGATGTGAATGGAATTAAGGGCGTCGATGTTGGCGAGGAATATAACGACCACGCACTGCTAGCCAAAGAGCTTGGGATTCCTGAATTCATCTGTCACCTACAAGATTCAATCTTTGAAGGCTTGCCGGAAAGCGAAAGATTGCGCTGGACTGAAAGATTATTTAATTCAATTCGACTCGGCGCAGACCTCACACCTGTGCTGCCTAGATTCTTGCTGAAAACACTAGACAGATTACCAGAAACAAACAGAGCGGATGTTGTAGATGCGATCAGGGGCGTTAAAGACGTCTTAATTAACTGGTCTGAGACTGGCGAGGCCGATATTGAAGCAGCACGGTCAGCGCGGTCAGCAGCAGGGTCAGCAGCACGGTCAGCAGAAGGGTCAGCAGAAGGGTCAGCACGGTCAGCAGAAGGGTCAGCATGGTCAGCATGGTCAGCAGCAGGGTCAGCAGCACGGTCAGCAGAAGGGTCAGCAGCACGGTCAGCACGGTCAGCAGCATGGTCAGCGCGGTCAGCAGCAGGGTCAGCAGAAGGGTCAGCATGGTCAGCAGCATGGGAACAAATAGCCAACGACCTTATCGAATGTGTTGAGGGAGCAGCGGCATGAGCCTCTTAAATAAAATAATAGCAGAGCTTCAGGCTGATGAAGACCCAATTTATATTCAAATTATCGGAGCTATTTGTATTCCGGTTTCCCTCTACATCATTGCAGTTATAGGACTTTCACTATGAGCATACACCACGTTTTAGAACAGTTTGTTAAGGACAACAACGGGATTGGATATAAGAAATTTGATTTTTATCTTGAGGCTATGAGTGAGGCTAGCGAGCAGGATTTGTTCGAGTTTGAGCAGTTAATGACTGCCGCGATTGACGAGCGCGATGTAGGCGATTTTTATGGAATATCGCTGAAAGTGGCCCATGCTACTAGACGTATGTGTCAGGCCTACGCTGCTAAATGCTATTCAGAGCAATGGATGCTAACCGAAAATCAAACCATCAATGGCAATGTGCGCCTAGTTGCTGACAATCCAAATCAGGAACACATCGACGCTGACAAGAAAGAAACGGCTAGAGATTTTGCGGCAGCCCACCATGACGCATTGGGGGCAAGAACATGAGCAACGTGATTCTGTTTAGAGGTAAGAACCACCCCAACGTAGTGCCCTTCAGGGGCCTGCACCAGGCAGAGCAAATAGCCGAATCAATCATAACCAAGGAAATCGAAGAAGGGATTATAGACGCTCAGAAGAGGTTTGAGGCTAAGCAGAAAGCCGCTGTAATGGTGAAAGACGCGAGCCCTTTAAGCCAGTTATTCGCAGCACCAATTCTTGAGCATGGACTCATGCAGCAGATAGAACAATTTGATTGGAGTAAAAAGTAATGGAAAAAGCAATAGCGGTTACAGAGATTCACCAAGAGACTAGCGCAGTTTTAAGAATGATTGAGCGCGTGGCTACCGATCCCAATGCGGATATTAACAAGCTAGAAAAGATGCTTGATATGCAGGAGCGAGTTTTAAACCGAAACTCACAACAAGCGTTTAGTGCTGACATGGCCATGATGCAATCAGAGTTGCCAAGGGTTATAAAATCGCGCGATGGTCATAATTCTAAATATGCCCCTTTAGAGGATATCAATGACGCAATCAGACCAGTGCTACAAAAATATGGTTTCGCGGTTACGTTTGGTATTGAGCAGCAAGAAAAAGGAATCAATATCATCACTCACCTTTCGCACAGAGAGGGCCACAGAGAAACAACTAGCATTCTTTTGGCCGCTGACACATCTGGCAGCAAAAATGGAGTGCAGGCAGTTGGCTCTTCAATCTCATACGGCAAGCGTTACGGCATCTGCGCGATTCTCAATATATCTACTGGGGACGATGTTGATGGAGCCCTGCCGACCCCTAACGAGCCCGACGTTACTGATTGGCTGTCCAGCATTAGCGCTTCCTCAAATTTAGAAGAATTGAAGAAAACTTACATGGACGCATATAAGGAAAACTCGACTTACAAGGGCTCTGTGCAAAAAATAAACGCGGCTAAAGATGCCAGAAAGCGGGAGTTATCACAATGATAGAACAGGGAAGCGAGGAGTGGCACCAAAGCAGGCTAGGCAAAGTAACGGCCTCTCGTGTTTACGATGTAATGACCAAAACTAAATCAGGTTATGGCGCAGCAAGGAAAAATTACATGATGGAGCTTTTGTGCCAAAGGCTGACAGGTAATCGTGAAGAAGGCTTTACCAATGCTGCGATGCAAAGAGGCAACGACCTTGAGCCAATGGCAAGAGGCCGCTATGAAATTGAGAACGATGTTCTGGTGATAGAAGAAGCGCTAATTGATCATAAAACGATTGAAGGTTTCGCAGCCTCTCCAGATGGAATGGTGGGCGATAAGGGGCTTCTCGAGATTAAGTGCCCTAACACCGCAACGCATATTGATTTTATCCGAACCGGCAAAATATCTGCGCGTTATCAATCACAAATGACAGCTCAAATGCTTTGCATAGGCCGAGAGTGGTGCGACTTCGTTTCCTTCGATGATCGGCTACCGGAAGCCCTGCAATATAAGTGCGTTAGGTATGAGCTAAACAAAACTTTTGCAGATGAAATGACCTTAGAAGTAAACAAATTTCTTACCGAATTATCCGACTTTGAGATAGAAATGAAGGAGCAGGCAGCATGAGCCAAAAAAGCGTGAAGGTTTTTGTCGAGCTAGAAGCAAATGTAAGTTTCTTTGAAAGTCCTTTTCGAGCTGAGAGGCTGAACGAGCCAGAGGAACCATTCGATATTGATATAGAAAATGTTTCTGTTACCAGCAAAAACGGCTTTATTAAGTTGCTTATAACCAACATCGTTGATCTGGAAAAGGTTAAAGAGCAGGTTATGGAAGAGCTTAGCCAAGACGACAGGGGCAACGAGATATGAGCAACTTAAAGTGCGGCAGATGCGAAGAAATCGAAGACGGTGATATTACCGAATCAGTTTCAGATCCTAAAGACTCAATTAAAATGTGCTCCCTTAGCTGTCTTGATGAGTCCGAGCTATAGGGGCTAAAGTTTATGGGGTGGTTAAGCAGCAAAACATTAGTCGTGATAGCTGTCGGATTCCGAGATCGGAGTTGCCGCCCCACTCATCAACATAGAGGATAGAGAGATGATAGAGGAAGAAGCTAATGAGTGATACAGAGCAAAAGCTATTACCTTGCCCGTTTTGCGGTGAGCATGATATTGAGGTCCAAAGATCGGGATCGCCTAGAGTTTCTTGTGTGGTTGTGTGCGAAAGCTGTGGCGCAACTCTTGAATCAAATGAACAGGGCTTCGGTAGTGCTTGGAACACTCGCGCCCTAGAGCAATCTCAACAACTGATTTCAGCAGCAGAAGACATTGGTTATCGGGAAGCCTGTGAATCAATAGGCAATGGAGTGTCGTTTCTCTTTAACGCTCTGAGCATAGATGGTGACGATTATGGCGAAGATACAGCAGAGGCAGAGTCATTATCTGAAGCTTTGAAGCGTATAGCCAGAGGATTAGAGCCCATGGGCATTACCCCAAATGATGATGATGGGGATTTGCATCTGCCGACCAAAGCCCTGGAGCAATCAGAGTGGGAAAGAGTGCTTATTGAGCGGCTAGTCGTATTGCATATTCTCTCCCCCGAGCACGAGACAAACCCCAGCAAAGCGTTACATGACATAATCTCTTACGAGGTTCTAATCTCTCTTGATCCTCTGGTATCTAGTGACGCAGTGGCTTTAATTGAAAAGTACGGTGGAACTTATCCACCGGCAGAGGTAGAGACATGAGTGATACAGCCCTTATAGAGAGAGCAAAACAAACGGTTAAGATTATAGAGGGAAACTATGATAGGCATGTTGATCTTTTTTCTATTGATATGCAGGAGTTTGGCGTTATCCACGAAATGCTAGAAGCCCTTGAGCAATCGCAGTGGGTGAGTGTTAGTGACAA
>Ga0222632_1000805_pt1 | contig 14128 bp, 18 predicted proteins | sample AntAcemetageno46_FD_179828 | JGI IMG/M metagenome (GOLD analysis project Ga0222632, IMG submission 179828) | Saline water microbial communities from Ace Lake, Antarctica - #46 | ecosystem: Environmental > Aquatic > Non-marine Saline and Alkaline > Saline | place: Antarctica: Ace Lake | collected...
TCTTTGTTCCTCATACAGTATTTTTTTGGATACCTTTCCAAGTTCGGATTCTATATACTTCCAATCAATCTCTTGTGCCCAAGAGGGCTGATCACTCGAAATCTGAACCAAAATTTCATTTTGATTCCAATATCTCGTAACAGTTCCACGATCAATATTGAGCAGCTTTGAAACTTTTCTTTTTGAAATACCCTGACTTTTTAACCTTAGAATTTCTTCCTGAGTCGTCATTAATATCCTCGTTTTGGACATATATCCCCCCAATTTTTTTTATAATTGGTGAGATCTTACATCTAATTTGAAGCCTTTAATTTATAAAATGACTGGTTGCATTTGAGTTTATTTGCGGTGATGCATTATGAGTTTATTTTCCACCTTGCTTGCTTACTTTGTTTTAATTGCCCTTATAACCCTTCTTTCATACTGTATAAAACTTTTAGGGTTGTTTAGCTCTAGGAGAAAAAAATCAACAAATTCATTAGCACCACTTGCTGATAAAATAGATTCAAGCGTAGGTAATATTTGTTCAAATCTTTTTTCAAATAATATTGTTTCTCTTACTCTATCTGCTGGTGTTATCATTTTCATAATCGAGTAAGAGGAGGTTACGCAGTTGTGATTAAATCCAGCCTTGTATAAATAACTAGGTATTTTTCCACATATATATGGTTCAAAGTTATCTAAGCCTTTTCTGAGCATTCTCATTAGCTCGTTTAATCTCTTGTTGTCAGTTACGAGATTAAAAAGCAGACCATCAACATCGGTGATAATCAATTCACCGGCTGGTTTTAAAACTCTGTATAATTCATTAGATACTTCTTGATGGTTTTGTAAATGCTGAAAAACAAATCTACAAAATATTTTATCAAATTGATTATTTTGGATTCTAAGGTCTTCAAGTTTATTAACAGAAAAATTTACTCGTGGATCATTTTTAACTTTGATTACCGCATCTTCAATTCTTGTGGGATTCATATCAACCATGTGTAATTTAAACGGTACGTCCTCATTTTCACTTAGAAGGAAATTTGATATTTCGCCCGATCCACAGCCTGCATCAAGTACATGCTCGTTAGGGAATAATGAATAGTCGGAAGGTATTAACTCTTCCATTATTCGATAATGCCTAGATTGGTTTTGCTCATCTAGTCGCTTTGATTCTTTATCTTCATCAATATCTTTTAATCCATCAAGGATATAGTTAGAATCTTCTACACCACTAGGTATATATTTATAATTTTTTAAATTATGAATGAAATTGTTATTAGTAACTGTCTCAGTTTGATTCGTTTCCATTATAGGCCTCCAGTGTTGCATGAGTTAAACTTTGAGTATTCATACTATTATTCTCTGTTATTCTTGCTCAGTTTCTTGACTGAAAATTAATAGAATTTACTGATAATAAATTGTTTTAAATGATAATCACACAATTTATATAAGAAAGATACTTAATAAAGTCTGAAATAAATGAATTTAACTGATAATTAATGACTTTTTTAGTATATTGCTCTAATATTATCTATATGGTGAAACAGAGAAGCAATTCAGCAAAAGAACAATTGAAAGGTCAACCTTTTAGAACCGTTACGGAAAAGAAGGAATTTGTTGACCAAATAAGAAGAGAAACTTTGGGGAGGCTCGAAACAGCAAGGGCCATGGAAGAGTTTACTAGTAGGCCAGAATACGCATTTTATAAAGAAAAATTTCAAAAAGGTATGTCATGTAGCTATGGGGCAGACCTCGATGATATTGTTCATGTCTCTCTTAGTGATGATGGAATTAAGATCGAAATTTCTGAAACGGCTAAAGATTCGCAAAATGAAAATGAATTAGAGTTGATAGGGCAATTAGTAAAAAGCATGAGTAATAGTTTAGTTGTCTCTTACTTTGAGGCTATGGGTTATTTACCTCGCAATAATGATGCAAAAGAAATACCTTCTAAACCTTAGATCCATTTTTCAAGTCACTAATACAAATTGATCTTTATTCACTGGCAAGAATTGTAATAAAATTATTTTTCTATTAAAAAAGACCATTAAATACAATCTATAGTAATTCTCCTCTTTTTTAGCGGTGGGCTTCTAGCTTATCATCAACTTCTCTATCGGAGCAAAAGTCTCTCCCTCTCGTCTTGTTGAGCTTACAGTCATTCGCAAGCTCATGTCACCAATCTCTCCGTCGATCACTCAAGATTTTTGTTTTTATAGATGCCCCTGGCATCAGTGCAATGCTCATCCTTCGCATTACCAATTTATAAGGAGGGCTACGCCCATTATTGTAAATCCCAAAGGATTTTTTAGACGAGAGGGCTTTCAGGGTAACAGAAATATGCCCTAGTGCTGTCAAGACACGCTTCGCTTTTGGTCTGGACAGCGGCCATATTCATGTGACCCTTGCCCTTGTCTCGTCACAAAAAATTTGTGGGGGGGAAAGCAAGAAACAAAACTCGGAGATAAATATGAAGAAAGCTAAAAAATCTGTTTATGAAATTATTACAGAACAAATTATTAATAAGCTAGAGCAAGGTGTTGTGCCTTGGCATTGTCCTTGGAATAAGCACGACATGAATCCTACAAATTTGATTAGCAATAAGTCATATAATGGACTCAATATATTTTTGTTAGCAATGCAGGGATATGAGTCTCAGTATTGGTTAAGTTATAAACAAGCTAAATCTGTAGGGGGAAATGTAAAGAAAGGAGAAAAAGTGTCAATACTAACATTTTGGAACATTAATGAATCTAAAGATAAAGAGGGGGAGAAGAAAGAATATGCAATTTTAAAATACTATAGAGTTTTTAATATTGAACAATGCGAAAATATCGACCACAAGAGAGTTGAAGAAGAACGCAAAAAAATTGAAAATTTTGAAGTTATTGATTTCTCACCTATCGTTAGTGCTGAGTCGATAGCATCCAGTTATAAAAAATCGCCGGAAGTAAAACATCAGGGGCAAAGAGCTTGTTACAATAAAGTTAGTGATCTGATTTTGATGCCTAATAAAAATACATTTCACAATGAGCAAGAATATTATTCAACTTTATTTCACGAAATGGGTCATAGCACTGGTCACAAGAACAGGTTAAACCGTGACACGCTAGAAAACTTTGCAGCATTTGGCGATCCTGTTTATTCAAAAGAAGAACTTGTTGCAGAATTTTGTGCGAGTTTCTTGTCTGCCGAAGCAGGGATTTTAAATCATACAGTAGAAAACTCAGCGGCATATATTAAGGGGTGGAGTAAGAAACTTAGAAGTAATCCAAAAATAATTATTGAAGCAAGTCGGTATGGCCGACACGCAGCCGAATATATTTTAGGAGCAAGAGGGGGAGAAGCATGAGTTATTCATTTAGCATAGGAGATTTGTCAGACAGCCTCAATGACTTATGGAGTGATGAAGTTGAAATTATGATGGATGCCAGAGGCTACGAAAAATTGGATGAACCAACAATGTCAGAGCTTGCATCTGCTGAAATAAAAACAATAGAAAAATATATTCATCTGTTGAAAGAAAAGAAAAAGAATATTCTGGATGAGGATTTTGATTCGATTATCATACTACTTGAAAGTATTCATGTTGCTTTGGACTTATAGTACAGGAGGCGTAATGCAAACAAACATTTTTAATATAGACGAGGGAAAAAAGTAAAATATTTCAAGGGATTCCCACCTTCGCACCCTTGTTATTATTCCAGTGGAGGCCTAATATTATCGGTTAGTGATATTCTTCCAAGTGAAAATGTGTATTTTGATAAAAGGATGCACGGATCTATTGAAAAATTAGAGGAGGAGCTAGAGGAAGATATTAAAATTTACAATGCAATAGCCCTAAAGAGAATGAACATATAACCGATTACGATAAGAGTCTCGGTTATACTTGGGTTGATTACATATACCTAAAACATAATCACGTTGCCCACATTAAAGAAATTTTGAAATCAAAGAATATTGAATACAAAGGCAGCGGGGGGAAATGTTAAAAAATAATGAGTTTGTTGGTTATGTTCTTACTAAACCTATTTTAAAGGTAGCTAGAAATAACAATGACTATTTAGTTTTTTCTATTCAGTTAGATGGAATAAATGAAAGTGAAGAAGTTGTTGTATGGGGAGCAAAGGCCAAAGATTTTTATAATAAAATACAATATAGAGATAGAGTTCATATTGTGGGGGAAAGGAAAAAAAAATCTTGGAAGTATATCAGTGCTAACTTTGTTGAGCGATATGCAACTTCTCAACAAGTGAAAGACTTCGCTACTAAACTACTAAACTACTAAACATATTAGATGAAACGAGCTGCACCGCATAGTTTTGCTTGCTTTTTTTATAGTCCATGATTAATCTAATGTTGTGGAATTGACCTTCCCCCAGTTTAACGGACACTCTTTTAAGAGCAAGACTTCTATGATAGGAGTGTGTCATGAAAAAAGATAAGAAAAAAAGACCCAAAAAGTTTTATTCCCCAGAGTTCAAGGTACAGGCCATAGAGCTGGCTGAAGAGATCGGTCCCAAGCAAGCTGCCGAAAAGCTAGGGATCAAAAGTCTACAATCAATTATGTCTTGGATTCGCTACTCGAAAAAGATAGATGAGGATGCCGACTTTAGAGAGCTTGAAGATACAAAAGCTGAAATTAAGAAGCTGCGAAAGCAGGCCATTGAAGACAAAAAAGTCATCGCTATCCTAAGAGATGCGACGGCTTTTTTTTGTCAGGATCAACCCAAGTGAAATATCGAAGGATAACCCTCTTGAAGTATGAAGGACACTCTGTAAGAAAGTGCTGTGAGCTTTTAAACGTCTCTTGCTCAGCCTTCTATAACTCTCTTAAGGGCAGCCCCTCTGAGAGGGAGAAGAGGGATGGAAAATTGAAATCAAAGATTTTGAGCATCTTTGGTAAGAGCAAAGAAAGTTATGGATCTCCAAGAATTCAAAAATCTCTTCAAGCTCAAGGAGAAAGAGTTGGAAAGAAGAAAGTTGCAAAGCTAATGCAAGATGAAGGGCTAAGTGCGAAGAAAAAGAAAGCTTTTAGGCCAAAAACAACACTAAATAATCCAAGTGACAAAAAGTCAGAGAGAATATTTAAAATTGAAGAAACTGAAGTCACTGGGCCGAATCAAGTTTGGGTATCTGACCTTACGTACCTTCCGACAGGCAATGGCTTTAGTTACCTTGTTACAGTCATGGATCTTTTTAATCGAGAGATTAAGGGCTGGAATGTCAGTGGCTCAATGGAGGCAGTTAATACGAAGGATGCCCTTCTCATGGCCATCAGGGCGACTCCAGGTTCATTGGCAGGGCTAACATTTCATTCAGATCAGGGAGTACAATATTGCTCATCTGACGTGAGAGAAAAGTTAGAATTTTTAAAAATAACTCAATCAATGTCGAGGAAAGGAAATTGTTACGACAATGCATTTGCAGAGAGCTTCTTTGGACGAATGAAAAATGAACTTGAGTACAATCATTTTGGAAATCTCAAGGAGGCGAAGAGAGAAATTTTTATGTATATAAACTGGTACAACCAAGAAAGGCTTCATTCTTCGCTTGGATATTTGAGCCCTGTAGATTATGCTGAACAAATAAACCGTCTTGTTGCTTAAAGCAGTGTCCGTTTTTTCGGGGGAAGATCAAATATAAAGAACTATTAAAAGAATTATCTCAAATCAATGGAGCTTTTTGCTTTACGATGATGCCTGCCGGAAATAAGAGGCAAGCTTTTAAACAATGGGTTACTAGTTGGGGTAAGAAAGGCAATTATTTTTTTTCGCCTACAAGTAGCTCAAGAGATCACAAGCTTTGTTTAATGACTAGAGAGGGGCTTCGATTTTTTGAAAGTAAAATCAAAGCATCAACGTCAAGAAGTTATCAATCTATCCTAGATATGACTGTCATAAATTCTTTTATGGCCGAGAAAGAAGAATTTCAAAAATATAGTTACAAGCCAAATCTTTCAATTGATCTAAACTGCGGTCTTACTGGTCTTGTCTCGCTCAGTAGTATCGGTATTCCTAAGAATCTCAAAAGGTTTGATAATCTTCTATGCACTAAGCAAACTAAAGGATTAATTCTAAGCGATAGTGAATTAATTTTAAAAATTTCTCGAAGAGAGAAACTTTCTCAACGTGAATTTATTCATATTTTAAATAGTGCAATTGTTCCCAAGGCATTTGAGCATCTTATTATTAAGAAACAAAAGAACATTCTAAACGATATTCCTTCGTTTTAATCCTGTTATTTCAATACTTTAACAATGGTAATTTTCTCGCCTTTTAAGTCGTTGATTTTATGGCCATTTTTATGAAGTAGTGGCGAACGTCCACCCCCTAATGAAGCTCCGCTTGATGGGGGGAGGACGATTGAAAACAATCTAACTCCTTGAATTTTATAGTGAATATATAGGGTTAAATATAGGGTTATTTATGGTATAATGTTTGAATGAGAAAGAAGCAGAAAGAGTCTTCGACAGACACAGTTAAAAAAAGAATGGATAAGATAGCGTTGTGTTCAAGGGGTGTCTTTTATGTTGGGTTTGTCGCTAAAAGTAGTTCGGAGAGAGATTCATTTAAAAATTTATTGAGACAAAATCCAGAGTTTTTTGAATCTTTTTCGTACACAGATAAAAAATTAGCTCCCAAAATATATAAATTAAAAACGGCCTATTACTCCAAAAGGCCAGAGCTATCTTTAACAGATAAAAAAAAAATATTGGGAGATTTATTGGTTTTAAGAGCATTTACTTGGGGTGGTTTTATAAGTGAATACAATATAAATATAGCTGTTCCTGATAAAGTTTTTAAAGTTAATGGAAAGCGTTGTTTTTTAGATTCCTTTAAAGACGATTCAGTAAAAGGTTGTGAAATGGTGGTTACTTTACCTTTTCGAGAAAACTTATGGGAAGAAAAGGGAATAATTGCTCTTGTTCCAGGGGGATTTAGAACAAAGCGATTGAATGAATTGGTAAACGATATTGTGTACTCAGCTAATGCCAAAACGAACGATCCTTCAACATGGAAAGAGGGAGATTCGAGATTTTTAGAAGGGGGGATTTGGCCAAAGACTAAGGGACAAATTCACAAAAATAAAAGGAAATACTTTAATAGAAATCAGACAGGGGATGAAAAAGTTGCGTTGGATAAAAGATATTTAAAAGAAATGGATGGTAAGTCTTTAAATGAACAGATGGAAATATTGAATAATTACAGAATTGGAATTGAGAGAATAAAAGGAGAAAATTAATGGAAGTACTAGTAAAACTAGAAAAAGAAATTGGTTTTTTTGAGCTGAAAAAGAGAATTCAAGATATTAAAAAGTTTAAAATCGGAAAAAAGTTACCTGAGAATGAACTTGCTTACTTAGTAGAAGAAATGTTTATAGGTGAGAAAATTGAGGATATTATGATGGGAGTTTTGAGGGAAGCTGGACTTCCCCACGAAAAGTGGACACTAAGTTAAGCTACATTTAGTTCATACTCAATTGGACTTTTAAAGTCTAGTACTGAATGAATTCTTTCTCTGTTGTAAAAGACTTCAATATATTCAAATATTTTTCTCTTGGCTTCATTTCTTGTTTCAAATTCTTCATGAAATACTAAATCTTTCTTCAATGTACTGAAAAAACTCTCAGCAACAGCATTGTCCCAACAGTTTCCTTTACGACTCATACTTTGCTTAATATTATTTCTCCTTAATATTTTTCTAAATTCATTACTGCAATATTGAGATCCACGATCAGAATGAAAGATCAGGCCAGCAGCCGTTTTTCGCTGTCTGAGCGCCATTTCCATTGCATCCACGACAAGTGATTTTTTCATTCTTTTATTCATTGACCAGCCAATAATTTTTCTAGAATAAAGATCAATAACTGTTGCAAGAAATAACCATCCTTCATTAGTATTTATATAAGTTATATCTCCACACCAGGCCTGATTTACATTCTCTGGATTAAAGTTTCTAGCAAGCAAGTTCGGTGAAACATTTAAATTATGTTTGGAATCTGTCGTTACCTTGAACTTCTTTTTAGTCTTGGCCATGATATTATTTTCATTCATAAGTTTTGCAACTGTATTTTTTGAAATATTTTCTCCCGCTTTTTTCAATTTTTGAAATATCCTGGGACTTCCATATGTCTTTCGGCTGTCACTATGTATTTTCTCAATTTTTCCAACCAGAGCTCGATATTCGTCCTTCTTACTTGAGCGATTATTGCCAACCCATTTATAGTAACTACTCTTAGAAATCTCTAGAACACGGCATAGAAGCCCAATTGAGTACAAACTTCGCTGAACATCAATAAATTTATATTTCACAAGATTTCCTTCGCGAAATATGCCGTGGCTTTTTTTAATATATCTCTTTCCTGCTTTAGTTCTTTATTCTCTTTTAGTAGCCTTGTAATTTCTTTTTCAGCTGGAGTTTGATTACCATTTCCAGTGAAGCCTTGAGTTCCATTTTCTTTATATTTTAAAATCCAAGCTCTAATTGAAGTTGGGTGAACACCTAAGGAATTTCCAATTTCGTCGATTGATTTTCCTTCATTTAGAACCATGTTTATGGCCTCTGTTTTAAACTCTGGGGAATACTTGTTTCTTTTTGTCATCTGATGACTCCTTATTAAACGATTATAACACGCTTAACTTAGAGTCCACTTATTTGGGGAGGTTCAAGCAGCAGGAAAAAAAGTAAAATCAGGGATTTGTCAGTGGTATGTAGCTCGTACTAACAAACGACTAATTTATTTTTATGTGGGTTGTTTTAATTTGAGAGATAGTTCTTTTACCATTGGCCTGAATGAAGTGAATGGAGTCCAGAATGATAAAGAGTGGGGATGGAGGCAAGGTATTTTTGGAGTATCGACAATAGGTGGTTTTTACAAGTTCGATGGGGTTTGTAAAAAACATTTGAAGAGTTTTAGTCGTTCAATAAAGAACAAGCTAAGAGGTGATTGAATTTAATATTTTATTACTTTTAAACAAATAAAACGAAACGAAGATTCATAAGTTTTTAAACAAATCAAAAAGTTTAATAGAATACAAGTCTGCAAGTTTGATTAGAGTTGATATGGTTGTATTACGGCCAGATTCTATTTTTTGAAGATATTTCCAGTCATGCCAACCATGATCTTCCGTCTCTTCAAGAGTCCAACCTTTATCCATCCTTATTTTTCTAAGTCTTCCTCCTACGCTTTTAAGTTTGTTATTGATAGTTTTTTCGTCCACGAAATCATTTTGGTTGATTCGTAATTAATTAAGTACGTAATATATTTAGTAAAATGCGGCTATATGATATCCCGACGGTTTTCCGTCGGGATAATTGCTAAACTCAGTAGCATCTATTTTGGGGAGAGAGAGAAGAGACTACACTTTCAAGTGTATGGTAGGAAGTATAGATCATTTGTTGTTTGGAATACTCGTTTTGAGTTGTAGAGTTAAAAGCTACTAATTGGCTGTGAAGAAAGTCTAATTCACGAATTTGACATGCGTAGTAGTTTGCAAAAAGAGAACTTCTAACATCAAAACTGGCAAAATACGTAATCATTTCTGCTGTATTTAAGAATAGATTAGACGGTCCCATCGGAATGACTGTTCCAGGAACTAGAAGAGCATCGTTTACTAATTTTAATTGTTCCGATGCCATTTCAATAAGGGCATTTTCAAAATCAGCAGTATTATGATGATTACAGTAACCACAGTGTCCCGGAATATAGTATGGTGCGTCAACGTAGTTTGCAACATATTCGATCAGATTATAGTAGTTTTCTAATAATAGTGTTGTTCCTTTCATTCCATTAAGATCACGACTTAATTCTTGTTTGAGTTTATTACCAATTGTAACCCCTCTAGAAATAAGTTTTTGAGTCATAGGAGGATTGTATCCGTAACCACCTGATTGGGCTTGAATTAAGCCTTGGATCAGAGTATTGGCAGCGCTGATATAGTCTCCTCTAAATACATGGTTTGAAGCAGCCATTTTAGCCTGTTTTAAAATGAATAATCGATCATTGCACCAAGCAGATATTGGGTTAACTCCAGGCATAACAGTTGTCTGGTTTTCTGATGGAGTCTGTAAATTTTGCACATCTTGAGCGTAGTAATAGCTTTGAGTAGCAGTTTGTGCAAAAGTTGAAGATAGGTTGAGTATGGTACCTATCACAATAAGGATAATTTTTTGTTTCATGATTTTACCTCCGGGTAATTATTTATACGTTATTTTTAGTTTACTTAAGGGTCACTTGTGCTAGAAGTGGCCCTTTTTTATTTGGGACTGTTTGTGCTAGAAACAATCCCTATCTTTGATATCTTTAATAATTTCATCAATTTTTATTGTAAACTTGTTCAGCTTGATGGCATCTAAAGAGTCATTCATTCTTCCAGTTACAAAGTGTTGAACTTTAACAGCAAGTCTTCTCAGTTTTTTTGCCTGACAAGCATAAACTTTGTTAAACAGACTCATTTCAAGGTCATTTGCTGACTCTACAGATAAATAAGCAAGCCCATTTAAAGTTTTTACAACACTAATTGTTGGATAATAACCCTCTGAAGTCGATCTAGACTTAATAAAATGTGTTCTCCATTCAGCGATTTGGGAAGTCGTATATTTTACTAACTCTCTTTCTAAGTCGAGAGTATTGATATCTGGAATTCCAGTACAATCAGTGCAAACGCTTCTTACATAAAATGGAGCATAAAGCCTCTTATCTAGATTTTGAGAAATCCTTTCTACTAAATCATAGTAAAAGTTTAAAAAGGAAATTATTTCATCAAGGTCTTTATCGCTTGTCTGTCTACCTTGTCCTTTGATTATGGCCGGAACACCTAAAACTTGTGATAACCCAATTCCTCTGGAAATTGCTTTATAAGTGATAGAATTATTAAAATTAATTCCTCCAGCTGGGATCGATCTTAAAGCAGCAATAAGTCCAAAATAGAATGATTTAATTGCTCCTACTTTATCATTACTATAGCCCCAAAGTTCAAGAGCTTCTTCTTTAGCTTCTTCAAGAATAATTGAGCTACTATCACACCAAGCAATTATTGATGAGTATAAGTTTCCACCACCAATATCACTGCCACCTCTGTCAGCTAGAGCTAATGTATTAGAGTTCATAATGGCATTTATATCGACACTTTGATTAACTGTTTTTTCAACTTCTGAATTGATAAATTTATTACCAAAAGTATGATTTGATGTTGTTGTGGGCACACTTGAAGTATTTACACCTTGCTTTAAGATGCTGTTAATGTCTAATGATGTACTCTGTGTTGAAACATTTTGGGCATAACTTGAGCTAGCTAGTGCTAGAGCGAATATGCTTATAATTGTTTTTTTCATTTTTTGCTCCTTCATATTTATACGTTAGTTGCTAGAATTATTAATTTCGTTGCGTTGATAAAATTAAATACTATTTTTTTAAATTTCTTTTTCATATTGTTATCCTTATTCTGTTAAGTGAAATAATTGCATTCCAAGTTGAAGTACTACATCAGCTCTATCAGCACTTTTATTTATGATGCCGCTGTCTTTAGTATCTTCATCAGATTCGCTAACAACGTATTTATTTAACAGCATTCTTGAAAACTCTTGCATGTCAGAGCGAATAGACTCAAAATCTTCTTTTTTGCAAGAAAGAGTCGTTAGTCTTGCTGACCTTTTCTCATAAGGATCACTGACAAGTAACTCTTTTGCTCTTTCAATAAATTGCAAGTGAAGATTTGTTACATTTTTAAAATTATGTTTCGAGTCACTGAAAGTTACGATTGGCTCTGATTGAACTAGTTTTCCTTTTTGGTCGCGAGTCAAAAGCCCAATATTAATAAGATCCTCTATTCCTTGAGCAGCTTCACCTTTTGTTACTTGGCCTCTCATTTTTTTGACTATCCAAGAGGGATCTTCTTTAAAACCTTCAAGATTAACAAGCTCTCTTAATGCTACTAAGTACCAATTAGAGATATATCTATATTGACTTTGAAGTACCTCAAAAGCTTCACCTTTTTCACCTTGGGCCGAAACTTTCATACGCTCAAAGAAAAAGATTTTTTCTTCTTCTGCTTTGGCCTGATTAAAGTAGACCATGTTTTCAAGATACATGGTCTCTTTAGGGCCCAGTCTGAGAGCTTTGGAAAAACCGTAAATGGTTTTTGTAGTGAGATTTCTTTTTCCTTTAATAATAAGCCCAAAGTATCCTCTTGAACTCTTTCCAAATCCTGCAGCCTGTATAAAGGCACTTTCAGAGTAAGAAGAGTTAATAGACTTTTTATAGTTATAAGCATCACGAAGATATTCTCTGTAGTCTATATAATGGAAGGCTTTTGGCTTATCCTGAAGTTTGACAACGGTTTCACTATTTTTCTTTTGTGATTTTGGAAGTTCAAACTTCTTGCTGATTTCTTTTTGATTTTCGTTTGTTTTTTTATTTTCCATATTCATAACCATTCGTCGTTGTTTCGTTTGTTTTGGTGTGCCCAGTTTATAACCCAAGTGATGACAGTAAAGTATAAAAATGTATTTTTTACAATTAAATAGTGATGACCTTAGTCATCACTTGGTTTGATGCTATAGTTAGATCCAGTTTGAGATAATAAAGGTTAAAGAAGTAATTGTATGAAACTTATGTCTATTCTTTCATTTATATATGTTCTGACGGTATCTAGTGCCTTTGGAAATGCTAGTTATAAGATTTTATATAAAAGCTCAGACTTTATTTTACGACTAAATAATAGTGCCACACTTTCATTTACAGAAACTGGAACGAGTGAGTTTATAAGCAATTTAAAAGATTATTTTGAGAATGATTTAGGTAGATTTGTTCCAAAAGAAATTACCAGCAAACTTGAAGATTATAACCTTATAATAAACATTGAAAAGAATGCTTCTGTCCACGGACTTTTTTATCCAGGAGTAGAATATCCGTCGTCACCGTATGAAAATCGAGAGAATGAACTTCACTTATCATTTGATCCAACATTTTTAAGTTCGCCATTTTTTCTTAGATTTTTTTCTCATGAATTATTTCATGCCATTCATTATGTTTTAAACCCAGGAGAAGAGGTTTGGATCAGAGAGGGACTTGCACAATTATTTGAGATGAAAATGTATAACAGTACTAACTCTGATAATCTTTTAACGGCCCTTAGTTATTCGACAACATCTCTATTTGGCAGTTTTGATATATTCAATGTCAATAAAGAACAATATGGGCATTCACTACTTTACTTCTATTATCTTAATAGTAAGTGCGCTTCAAATGATGATCTTTTTTGGGACCTTACAAAGTCAAAAGCAATGGGTGGTAAAAGGTTACAAGGTGTGGAGGCAATTAACTTTGTTCTCTCTCAAAAACGAGATGTTTCCCAGGCTAATCACAATATCTGTAAAAACTTTAAAGCAAGTGCAGATCACTTTATGATTGCAAGAGTTATGAATAAGTATTCTGGATTTGACCAAGATGGCAGCTTCTTCATTATGGAGTCAGCGGTCAGGATGAATACAGATGATAATGCCTTGAGAGCTTTAAAAAAGCTTTCTACTGATAACCTGAGAGTTTTCTTTACCAATCTTCCTAGCTATCTACCTCTTGTTTTTAAGTCACAGATGGCAAAGGGTGTTTTTTCAAAATTATATTCATCTTTTTATAGAGAGAATGGAGTTCAGTTTGTTTTAACTGCACCACATTTTCCTTATGAAGTACTATCTATTAGTGATATCAGTGAGTTAGATGCTTTAATTGAGGATAGAGAAGCTTATAATCTAACACTGTTTAAATCACTTCCATCTGTCACTAGAGAGTGATGACTCGAGTCATCGGTATTTTAATGTAATTTTTTCAAAACACTCCATATTAGTCAGCATTTTTGTTAGATTAGGCTCACTAAAGATAATGAAACTTTACTTAAAATAATTAGGAGGCAATATCATGAAATTTTTATTTACAATTTTAATAGCAGTGAGCTTACAGGTACATGCTAAAACTGTTAGTGAGTTGAAGGCTGGTACATACAGAGGTGAGACTGGTCAAGGTGTTTCTGTAGAACTATTTGTTAAGGATTATCCTGGAAGAGAAGGAAGTTTCCTAGCTGTTATCGTTAAGGATAAAAGTAGAGGACATGCTTATTTAGTAGATCAGTTTAGTGAAAAAA
>Ga0222632_1000812_pt1 | contig 14017 bp, 13 predicted proteins | sample AntAcemetageno46_FD_179828 | JGI IMG/M metagenome (GOLD analysis project Ga0222632, IMG submission 179828) | Saline water microbial communities from Ace Lake, Antarctica - #46 | ecosystem: Environmental > Aquatic > Non-marine Saline and Alkaline > Saline | place: Antarctica: Ace Lake | collected...
GCTGCGCGTCCCTTAACACCCTGGAAGTTGAAACTTCCTCTCCAGGCGTCCAAAGCATTCCGCATAACCTGCAGCTCTACAGGGAGTGGTTTAGGAACGGCGGCTTCAGGTATTTTCTTGTTTCGAAAATAGACCAGTAACGACTCTTTTGCTTTTTCGACATTACCCGCATCCCATTCCTCATAAAATTCTGCGAGCCCGGGTGTATTTGGATTCAACTGCTTTGCCAGCTCCTCGACAAGGAACTGCTCCGCGTTATCGGGGCGTTCCGACTTCCCCCCCTCCTGACCACAACCTGCCGCCAAGCCAAGAATCAGGATCCAAAACAACCGAATCATTTCAGCTTGCGTCGGGCTTCTTCTCACCGAGGCCGCAAGAGAGCAATCGCCCGATCGGGCGAGCCAGCAAGACAATGAGCAGGCCCCCCGCCAACCAGATTACCGGCGGAAGCACCACGGTAAGCAAAAATGTCTGCCAATAGACTAACCCAATCTTCCCAAAAGTCGCCGCAAGAGAAGACAGGAGCTGAAAAAGCCCCAAAACAACGATGACGAAGCCGAAGATTCGCACTGTAACGACCGCAAACTGTACTGCATTCACAAGAGGATTAATGACAGGCAGTGAGGGCTGCGGCAAGTTTCCTCACCGGGATTAACGCAATCAAATCAAAAGCTCCTCTTCCTCCTTCCTGAATTTCAGCGCCCATTTATTTGAAACTGACGCACTTCTGTTCATGGATGCATACTATGAATTCTTGGGTTCCTACTCGTGACGAAGCTTGGAGAAGGCTGAAAGGCTTTCTTCCACGATCTGCGGACTACAACCGTGAAAGGAACTTTGACCGCGGTCCTCGGAACCGAGGCAACACATCCCTCCTCTCACCTTACCTGCGCCATCGCCTGATCTCTGAGAAGGAGGTCTGCCAAACTGTTCTGGATGGGCATTCTCTCACATCCGTGGAGAAATTTATCCAAGAGGTGATCTGGCGAACCTATTGGAAGGGATGGCTGCAAATGAGGCCCGTTGTATGGGATAACTGGATCATCCAAAGAGACCGTGACAAAGTCGCCTTGAGCGAGGAGAGCCAAGAGCTTCTCAAAAAGGCCACCTCCGGGACTACCGAGATCGAGTGTTTCGATGAATGGAGCAAAGAATTGGTGGACAATAATTACCTCCACAACCACGCCCGGATGTGGTTCGCCAGCATTTGGATTTTCACCCTGAGACTGCCTTGGACTCTCGGCGCGGACTTTTTTCTCCAACACCTCGCCGATGGAGACCCCGCCTCAAACACACTGGGATGGAGGTGGGTTGCTGGACTACAGACTCCGGGCAAGCACTATGTGGCGCGGGCTGAGAATATTAAAAAATACACCGCCGGCCGGTTCGATCCGGGTAATTCGCTTGAGAAAGATCCCCAACCCCTCAATGGAGAGCCAAATCCACAACCAGCAGAAATCCATTTTCCTGATCCCATAATTTCCGACCCACCTATTAGAGGGGACGGGCTATGGATCACTTCGGATGATTTGTCTTTGGAGACCCTCTTCCCGGAAAACCATCGTTTTAAAAGCGTGGTTGGCAGTCGGCCGGAAACCACTGAGAAGAGGATTCAAGAGGCCGCTGCAGTTCATGAATTTCGCAAATCGGCCTTAGAAGACTCCATCAACCGCTTCGCTGACAGCGCTGACTGCACGCCCCATATAATCGCAGAGCATACACCCGAAGCCATTCTCTCATGGGCACAATCCGAGGGCATCCAACGGGTTTGGTTGGCGCTTCCCCCCGTCGGTCCGAGCGCGGGTCCGACCCGGGAAACTATCCACTTCCTGGAGAATAACGGTTTGATTGTTCGTCTTTTCTCACGAGAGTGGGATCGTTCACTATGGCCATACGCACGATCCGGATTCTTTCAATTTCGCAAAAAATCTTCGAGAACCCTTTCCTCTCTTATTACGACTGACCTTTCCTGATCTCTTGACCCAGACCCTTTCCCAGACTACCTCTGCGCAAAACCGATGTCCACTATCCGAACTATTCTCCTCTCGCTGGTAACAACCAGTCTTCTTTTTTCACAAGAGGCTGACTACTCGTCACAAAACTCTCCGGAAGCGCCGCCACAAGCCGTTAACCCGAACGTTTTGGCCACCTTGGTCAAAAGTGATCAAACTGGAGGCCCCTCCCTCGGCATCAGCGAGGCGATGGTGCTGGCCCTCCAAAATAATTACACCCGGAAGATCAGCGAAGAAAACGTCTTATCCGCGAGAGCAACTGTGGATCAGGCCAGGGGGCCCATTCTCCCGCAAATTGGCTTAGGCCTAACCTACCAACAAGTAAATGATGATCAGAGCGCCGTCCAAGCCGGATTCAGCCCCGAATCACAGAGCAGCGTGAACCTGAGAGCGAGCCAGATGATTTACGACGACTCCCGCGTCACAAATCTACGGACCAGCACGCGTGAATTAGAGGCGGCCCAAGAGGCCAATCAATCCGTGGCCCTGGATATTATCGAACAAACCGGTGTTGCCTACGTTCGCGTTCTCTCAATCGCTTCCTCATTACAGATTGCAGAAGACAACCTGAGAATCACCCGTGAAAATCTGAACTTGGCCCGAATTCGGCGCGAAGTCGGCACCTCGGGCCCCGAAGAGGTCCTTCGCTTTGAATCAGAGGAAGCCCAGCAGGAAAGTCAGCTATGGACCGCTCGCAACCTTCTTCACAACGCGGTCAATGAGCTAAACCGGGTGCTTGGTGAATCGCCTGACCGCACTTGGTCCCTTGAAGATCTATCGCTACAGGCAGATGTTTTTCGCACCAGTCTCACCGTACTCATCCCGATGGCCAATTCGCAGGACTCTTCCGATTCCTTTCGCTCAACAAGTATTCTATTTGCTCTTTCCCGGTCGCCGGAGATCTCCTCCCTGCAATATTCCACGGAAGCCCAAAGCCTCCGCTTGGCCGAAAGCCGTCGCAGCTTTATTGTACCGGAAGTCAGCGCCTCATTCGAATACAGCCACATCCTGGACTCCGAGTATGCCTCGGGCGCCTTAGGTGCCAATGATGAGGAGGATACCTGGACCTTCTTATTGGGTGCGACCCTACCCATCTTCGAAGGGGGCACTCGTTTCGGCGATGCGCGGCAGGCCCGTGCGGGTCTCCGTAGCCTGGAATGGCAAGAAGCGCGTCTGCGGCAAAGTATTTCCGTTAACGTAAGCAACTCTCTCTCGGCCATGGCAAGTTCCTGGCAATCGATTCGCCTCTCACGGATCGCATCGGAACGGGCTGATGAGAATTTGACCATTGTTCAGGATAAATATCAGCAAGGAAGTGTCTCTATCGTCGATCTACTCGATGCCCAAAACAACGCACTCGTGCAGAAACAGAACGCTTCGATTGAGCTTTATCGCTTTTTCCAGGACTTGATTTCCTACCAGAGAACCCTCTCCTGGGCGGAGCCACTGGCCACCACAGCGGAAAGGGCCGATTTCGTATCCCAGTTCCAATCTTTGCTTGAAGAAAACTGATACCAAAGAGTAGCAACTCAGAATAAGTTCTTATCGGCTAGAAAACCGCTTGAGTTCGGACCCCGGTCCATTGATGATATGCGGCTTTATGGCTTCGCCGCACCTAACCAGCAACCGCGACTTAGATCGCGAAGACAAATTGCGACTGCTCCGGCTGATGATGGAGAGCCGTATGGGCGACCTTCGGGAACAAAGCCTATTGCGGCAGGGACATGGTTGGTTCCATGTCGGCGGAATCGGCCACGAAGCCCTCGCCGCCATCCCGGCCCACCTGAATGAAGGAGACTTCGTCGCACCTTATTATCGTGACCGGGCTTTTGTCCTCGCCCGAGGTCTGACAACACACGACATCGCCCTTTCTTTTTTCGGCAAGCGCGGTTCATCGAGCGGTGGCCGACAGTTGCCCGGCCATTACAGCTCCCGCAAGCACAACATCTGGTCCCACCCCTCCCCGGTCGGAGCGCATTTTCTTCCCGCATGTGGACTGGCCTGGGGCATTAAACTAGATGGCAAGGATAACGTCGTCGTCGCCTCCACGGGTGAAGCCGCGTCGCGACAAGGAGACTTCTTCGAAGCGGCCTGCGTCGCGATCGAGAAGCAACTCCCCATAGTCTTCATTGTCGAAGACAACGGGATCGCTATCAGCACGCCGAACCGTGACAGCAACCCACTCGCACTCGGTGTGATGGACGAAAACCGCTGGGTGCGCGCCGACGGGGCATCGGTCGATGAAGTGAACCGTGCCAGTGCAGAGGCGATTGCCAAAGCTCGTTCCGGTGGTGGCCCCAGCTTTATCTGGCTCGACCTGGAACGAGGCACCAGCCACTCCAGTGCTGACGACCACCGTCTCTATCGTTGCAAAGAGGACCTGGAGAACACGGAAGCCCGCGACCCGCTTCGACTCCTGCGCGAAGAACTAATAGCGGAAGGAACCCTCACGAAGGAAGAAGCGGAGAAAATGGAAGCCGAAGCAAAGGATACGGCAAAGAAAACGTATCTGGAAGCCATCAAAGCAGACGATCCGGAAGTCTCGGAAGTCACCCTCCACCTCACAGATCCTGCACCCCCGGTCGCCAAGCGACCTCCCGTAGAGCTCGGCGAACGCGCCCGTCTTCTCGACGCTGTTAACGAAACCTTCAAGACGGTCCTCAACAGAAACAAAAATTCAATTTTCTACGGACAGGACATTGCCGACCCGAAGGGTGGAGTCTTCCGTCTCACCGCGGGCCTCTCCACCGCAGATCCGACCCGTGCCGGCAACGCACCCGTTGCAGAATCCACCATCTTAGGACTTGCGTGCGGACTCGCCTGCTACGGAAAGAAACCGTTTTTCGAAATCCAGTTCATCGACTTCATTGGGCCCGGTTGGAATCAACTCGCCAATAATCTTGCCAATCTACGCTGGCGCAGCTTTGGGGACTGGACCTGCCCGGCAGTCATCTACGCTCCCTATGGCGCCTACCTGCCAGGTGGTGCGATCTGGCACAGCTCCTCGAGCGAAGGCTTATTTGCCAACCTTCCCGGCCTGACCATCTTGGTCCCAAGCACACCCGAGGATGCAGCCGGCTTGATTTGGAGTGCCAACCAATCCACGGATCCCGTCCTAATTCTGCTGCCCAAACACTTGCTGTGGGGCGAACAAAAGGTTCCCGACAAAATCCGGGCCGCACCAATCGGTCGCGCCCGGGTGCGTCGCCCAGGCCACATGGTGACCGTCGTTGCTTGGGGAAATTGCATCGAGCTGGTGGAGGAAGCGATCGAGAAGCTAGGGGACGATTCCCAGGTCGAATTGCTCGATCTCCGAACAATCGTTCCCTGGGATCGTGAGAGCGTGCTCAATTCGGTTCGTAAAACGGGTCGTTTACTGGTCGTCCAGGAGGACTCGGACCCGTGCAGCGTCGGGCAAGCCATCGTTTCAGAAGTGGTCGACACCGCTGACATTTGGCCCCGCCTCCAAGCTCCTCCCCGCATTATCTCTCGGGCCAATGCACCAATTGGGTTCCACCCCACCTACGAGTATTCCGCATTGCCCGATGCAGAGACGATCCTTGAAGCCATCCACGCATTGGTTGCTTCACAGGCCTCTCCATCAGTTGCCGAAGCGGTTCCACAAAGTCCAGCGCCGATTGCGCGGGAAATTCTCATCGAGGACGAGGAAGAACCACCCGCTGCAACCTCTGATAAATTTATTAGGGTTCCTGTCTTGGGTGAAGGCATCACCCGCGCCCGTCTCCTGAATCTCTTTAAGAAACAAGGCGAATCGTTCGAGCCCGATGAGTCCATTTGCGAAGTGGAGACCGACAAAGCGGTCTTCCCAATTGAAGCACCTGAAAGTGGGACGATCACTGAGTGGCTCTTCGAAGAGGGAGATGAAGTGGGAGTCGGCGATGACCTCGCACGGTGCAACTACACCTCCGGTGGTTCCGAGGGTGAAGCCGCTCCGGTCGTATCTTCTGGAAACGAAGCTGCCAATATTCGTAAGTTCAAGCAATACGAAGCCTCGAACGGGGAAGTCGCAAAAACTTCCGGCCTCTCGGCCGAAATCATCCAGCAGATGCAGGGACTCGTGCCGGCAACGATCATGGTGAAGGCGAAATGGGAACCGATTCGAAAAGCGCGCCAGAAAGCCAAGGACGCGAACGAAACGCCACCAAGCCCTTCAGCCATCGTGGCGTGGGCACTGGTCCAGGCGATGATGAAACACCGTCGATTTACCCACACTTTGCTCATGGGCAAGATGCCCCGTGCCATCGGTGATTTCGACCTCGGGGTGGCTGTTTCACTCCCGGACGACCGCTTGGCGACTGCCATCGTCCCCGACGTAAACCGCCGGGAATGGCCCGAATTTTCCGACCTCTTCCGAAAAGCAGTGGACGACACGCGCAAGGGCCGCTTCCAACCCAAGACACGAATCCCGGTCCTCCTCTCTACGATGGGACGCTATGATGTTCAGTCGGCGACACCGATTGTCGTGCCTCCCTCCATCGCAACCCTTTTTGTGGGTTCCGCACACTATGAACTGGACCCGGAGACCAGCGGTAAAACGAGCCGGGAAGTGGTTCGCCTCGTCCTCACCTTCGACCATCGCTGGATCAATGGCGCAGGTTCCGCCTCTTTCTTGAGCGAAATTAAGAACAATCTCGAGACCTTCGAAATCTAAATTTGAGCATCCCATTCGGCCAGGCCGCCGCACGACTAAAGCGGCCGGAGTTTCTCCTGCTCTGCGTAACCACCGCAGGTTTAATCGCTTGGTTTTTTGCAACCCTTCCCGCACCCCTGCGAGATGCGGACCAGATAGCGAACACGACCATACTACTGGGTGTTCTCGCATTCTATCTTGTCTTCGACTTTCGCCCTAAATTTGCCGAGACAGATCAATCTTTCAAACCTACCCTCGGCTGGGTCGCCGCGGGGATTCTTTTAGCGGGACTATCCCTACTCATCCCCCCGGGGTTTGAATCAATTTTCGCCCAGTTTGCGGCCATTTGCTGCTTCCTGCGGGCGACGGGTGGTGCCTTGTTGGACCCGAGCGGAACCCGCCTGCTGAACGCCCTCTTTATCGCCTTCGCCGTCTTCGGGGCGTTGCTCGTCAGCCTCCCCTTTCTCGACTACCCACTCCGAATCATCGCCGGCAGATGGTCCGCACAGATATTTGATTTAATTCACCAAAAAACGGAACTCGGGTTCGTGGTGCAAAACGATGTGCCCATGCTTCTGCTATCTGTAAACGGGCGCCTCTTTCATGTGGCGGCAGAATGCAATGGGTTCGGCCTACTGGGAACCAGCATCATCTTTACGAGTGCAATTGTTTTTTACCGCCGCGTTTCCGTATTTGATTCGATTCTCCTCACAGTAGCAGCTGCCTTCCTCGCCCTTGTGGGAAACTTGTTTCGCATTCTCATCATCATCAGCCTGGCCCCTCTCGTCGGAGAACACTACCTTCTCATGCACGAAATCGTGGGAACCATCATGTTCTACGGTTTTCTCGGGATTCAGCTTTGGCTTATCGTTGGCTTTGGCCGCTCACCTAGAAGGACTGACGACGTTGAGACTCCATGAAACCAGCAGTCGTTCTAGTGACTCAGTTCGAGCCTTCCGATGGTTCCGGTGGTGAGTTTAAACGACTGAAGGACGGTTTTGATCTCCGTTCAATTGACCAAAACGCCGCCCGCGAAGTCCAACCGCTCTACGCAAGTAAAGATGGCTCGATTCTTGCCATCGTCGCTGGCGTAGGCGCGGTTCAAACAGCAACTCACATCACCGCGCTGGGCCTGGACCCCCGTTTTGATCTAACCGAGGCCCTTTGGCTCGTCTCGGGCATCGCCGGTGGAGAACCCACGCGATGTGCTCTGGGAACTCCCGTTTTAACGGACTGGTGTGTCGATGGAGATCTAGCTTGGGAAATTGATGGGCGTGAACTTCCGGAGGGATGGCCCACTGGAATTTTACCCTTGGGTGCAACGGCCCCCTATGAAATACCCGCAGGTCCCTCAGGGGTTTTTGGTGAGCGATATGAGTGTGTTCAATTGCCCCATACAATCCTGCAATGGGCCGAGGCTACTCTTACCAATCTTGAACTCTTCTCAACGCCTGATTCCCGGGCGGAAACCCAACGGTATTCAGAAGATTCCCACGAGGAATTACCCCTGCAAATCTTGACCGGGGCCACTCTATCGGCCGTTCGCTTCTGGCACGGAGAAAAGATGAATGAGTGGGCAAATCAATGGGTTTCCCTCTTTACGCAGGGAAAGGGACACTTCCATACCTCGAACATGGAAGACAGCGGCACTCTTTTTGCCATCCGTTATCTATCTGAAATCGGGCGTGCCTCAGCAGACAGAATCCTCGTTTTACGGACGGTGAGCAATTACACGCGACCCCCTCTTGGATTTCCCGCGACCTCGACTCTCCTCGGTGGGGACGACGAAGCGTATTTTCCTGGTTATGAACCGGCTTTGGAAAATGGATACCGGGCCGCCTCAACCCTGATTCACCGTTGGCTTAGCTCGGATCGACCAATTGGTTCCGACGCTTGAGCCTCCGTGCCTTGCCGCGAATCTTGGCGAAGTCCTGTTTATCCATTCGGTCAATGAAGAGGACCCCGTTTAAATGATCCACCTCATGCTGGATGCACCGGGATAAGAGCCCCTCACACGCAAGGTGGTGTTGTATCCCCTGGAGGTCTTGGTAAGTAACCTCTATTCTCTCCGGCCTGGGTACATCACCCCGGACTTTATAAAATGACAGGCATCCCTCTTCCATAAAATCAATCTCATCCGGAGCTGAAACTTCAATTTTTGGATTCACGAGAACCAAGGGCATGAGGATGGTAGGAGGAACATCCCGACCGTCCCAGCGCGCGCCCCCGGTCTCTCTGGCCGCTTGACCCAAATCTACGACGCAAATCTGCATCGTTCTACCCACTTGCTGAGCCGCCAGGCCAATGCCATCATGTGAGCGCATTGTATCGCACATCTCATCGGCTAAAGTGGCCAGTTCTTCGTCAAAATTTGTTACGACGCTCCCTCTTTCCCGAAGCACCGCCTCTCCATACTGTGTAACGCGCATTCCCATCTTATGGAAAAAACGTGACACATCCTGCCCACTGAAACAAGTCTGCTCGGGAGCAGTTCTTGTCTCAAACACAAGGTTTTCACACTTTTTTTGCTCGCTTGGAATTCTATCTGGTTTTTACATACATCCATATACGAACGCTTTATGCTATTAGATTATTACGGCACCCTCTGCTTTCAAAAATGTAACGCTCCCCGTTTTTCGACTCGGCCCACAAATTCGTCCCTCCATTTGGTCTGAGAAGAATGGAGTCGAAACCGCTTATCTTACTGGTTGAGGACGATTTCAATCTCCTCGATGTCGGAGTTGACTATCTGAGGGAGGTCGGATTTGAAGTGCTCACGGCACAGTCCGGTCAAGAGGCACTGGCCAAGGCCAAGAAAACGCTTCCCGACGTCATCGTCAGTGACATCATGATGCAAAATGGGAACGGCCTGTTTTTGCTGGAAAATCTGAAACGCCATCCCGCCACCCACCTCGTCCCGTTTATTTTTGTCACGGCGCGAGGCTCCCGAAGCGACATGAGACAGGGAATGGCACTTGGTGCGGACGATTACATCACCAAACCGTTCAACATGAACGAATTGGAATCGGCCATCCGCGGTCAACTGGAGAAACGGGCTCGGCGCTCCAGCGCTGCCGTAGCATTCGATCACCAGCACCTCCTCTCTCTACCGCATGAACTTCGCACTCCCCTGAACGGGATTCTTGGCATCACGGACCTGATGATGGACGGTCTGCGCCGGGGGCGGATACCAGCCCCGGCCGAACTGGAGGAGAATCTCGAGATTCTTCAAGAGTCCGGTCTGCGCCTCTTTCGGTTGATTGAAAACTACCTTCTTTACTACGAGCTGAGGTTGGCCAGCGGGAACCCCCGTCGATCTGAGTTGTATATGAAAGATCCCATCGAGCTTCCGCTGGATTCCAACTTCTTTGATCATCTCTGCGATCACCACAAACGGCCCAAAGACGTGCGGGTAGAGCTTGCTCCGGCGTCACTGCCGATTGGAACCGAGCTCTTCCATAAAATGATCACCGAGCTTGTCGACAATGCTTTAAAATTCTCGGATCCCCATGAATCCATCCATTTAAAAGGTTCAGAGACGGAAGGTATTTATTCCGTCTCCGTGCAAGACAACGGATTGGGCATGACCGCGGACCAGATTGAGAATGTGGCCCCTTTCACCCAGTTTGAACGGGCTGCATTAGAACAACAAGGAGTCGGTCTTGGATTGTGTTTAGTCCGCCTTATTGCCGAAATTCTCGATTTGCAGCTGGATATAAAATCGGCCCCCTCTTCCGGGACAACGGTTACGATTCATTTCCCGCTCACTAAGAACGACGCTCAGATTTAAGTCCCTCGGTCAAGCCCTCGGAGAAATTCACCAAGTCCGAGGAAAGTCGACTGATTCTCTCACGGAGCTCGGTACTTTCAAGCTCGCCGCCAGTTCCAAAAGCACTCCCATCGGTGTAAACGAAGCGGGGAATAATAACGCACCTAAAATCGACCATCAAGCTATTGGCAAGCGGTAAAACAGAGAGATAGCTTCCCGCCCCACCGGCAGCTGCTAGAAAACCGACGACCTTGCCGGACCAGCATTGGGCTCCCGTCATTTCCACCATGTTTTTCGCAGCCGCATTGAAATCGTAGTTATAAATCGGTCCCGCCAGAAGTATCCCATCCGCACCACGAATTTTATCGGCGACCGGTGCGACGGCAGGATGGCCGTAAGCGGGCCCCCCGTCGCAAAGGGGAAGGTCGTGTTCGACCAAGTCCAACCAATCCACGCTTTCTCCGGCAGATTCCAGGTCTTCTTTGGCAAGAAGTGCCATCTTCCGACTACGACTTTTGCTGCTCAAGCTGCAACTGACGACTAAGTAACGCATTGATCGAATAGTTTGCCCTTCCCCCGCACAGGGCAAAGACAAAAAAGGATCTTTGAAGCATTGTAAGCCGGATTCTGTATCCTCCGCCGAAACGGGAGATGGCATTCATTCATCTAGGCCGACTTTCGCCGACCTCCCCGCCGAAGCGGGATGCAGCTAAACCCGGGATCGATGGACGGGCCGCCCGATCCCCTATTCGCCTTGCACCGGATTGGGTTTATCCTGCCCCGTCGGTTACCCTTCGGGCGGTAGGCCCTTACCCCACCTTTTCACCCTTACCCCTTTCGAGGCGGTTTATTTTCTGCGACACTATCCGTCACGCTATCTTGAAATAACGCGCCCCTCCTTTCAGAAGGAATCCTGCCCTGTGGTGTCCGGACTTTCCTCTCTCCCGCAAAACGAGAAAGCGAATGCCCATGCTTCAAAGATCGATATAAACATTAGGCGTATGGTTTTGGAAAGGCAACCCCCTACAACTTTGCCTATTGGGCGTGGATTTGAAGATAACAACGCCTGCGACCTGTGCAAATCCCCTGTTGCCCGCACTGCAAACACACGATGCGCTCGTGCTCGTCAAAAGTTTGCCCAGAGTGGCTGCATCCGTGAAGAAGCCACCGTACCATGCCGGTAAATCTACTTTATCAGTCATCGCTCAAAACCTCATGCCAGCCAAACGAAACAGCAAGGGGGTAGCGGCGCTTGTTCAATTACGCGTCTTTGAGACCATCGGCAGAATCAATGCATCAGAACCCTGTAAAAATCACACTGGCCATAGCTTCATTCGCTTCAAAAACAGTTTCCCGAAGCAGCAAACCCCTGACCAGTTGTTCCAGTTGAAGCATGCGGAAAATTACTTTCTCCTTAGAGGATAACTGACAGTTTGAACCCGTAGGTCAGAAGCGGCTCAGTTCAACGAACAAATCCGGACCTGTCATAAGTCAAGACTCGACGTCTTCTCGGTGTCCTCAACAGGCCGAGCGACGAGGTCGGCTAATTGTAAGCCAGAAGACATCACTTTCTTGTCGGCAAACAGCACTTCAAAGGGTAGTTGAATGCCTAGGGGATTCTTGCCGTCGCAGATGCGGCGAAACTCCAGTTCCAGCTCTTTGTCTTCCTTGGCTCCTCGGCATTCGACTACGACGTGTGTGAGCTGTTCGTGTTCTCCCTTTTCCACTAGGAAGTCGTAAAGGCTGAGCACGCAGTGCATCAGCGCGATGTGATACAGATTGTCGGGGTCATCGGTTGTCGTGCGGAGCCGATGCTTATCGATCACGCAGCTTGCTAGGATGAAATGACTGTCTTTGACAATCGTGGTGAGATCGTTGAGGAAGCTGTTTTTGGCTGCACGATTTGGGAAGTTGCGGAAGGCTCCCTTCTCTTTACGGATTTCATGTTCGTGCAGCACCACTTGGTCGTGGCCAAAGTGCTTGAACTTGAAAGCTTCGAGGGCGGGGACGACCTTTTCGGCATAGTGCCCCTTATGGAAAATACAGAATGCGAGGACGAAGATCGGGTAGTCTTTATCGATCGAAGACATGCCATGGTCACCACTTTCATCGACATACACGATGTATTTACCGAAGGGACGGTCGCGCCGCACCATAGGCTTTGGGGCGCTGCGGTGGGGCGTCTCTTCGACGGAGTCGTTGAATAGCGGCAGGTCTTCCTGTTCCATTGCGTAATATTATAAGGATCAGTTTGTGGGAGTTCGATCAGTGGATGTGTCTAGTTAACGTGGATCTTTAGGCTTTGCGTTCGACCCCTTCGATTTTCCTCGTAGGTCAGCAAAGCCTCTGATGATTCGAAAGATGCCTAACAAACCTTCTGCAAAGTAGCCTTCAAATTGAATATATTGACGTCCACGTGACATATTAAATCTCCTCTACGGAAAGGGTGCCTAGGATTAGCTGTTCGATGCGGACTTTTACGTTTTTAAGTTCCTCAGTTGCTGCCTTTTGTTGTTCTTCGAGTTTCGCCTTACGGGTGATATATTTCTCTTGGATTTTTTTCGAGATCATGGGTAAACGTATTTCTGCTAAGTTTGCATAATACATGCGCTGCTTGACGCCGCCAACACGGTTAAAACTAACCAATGTTAGGAAATACTCAGTATTTAAAAGTAAATCCATGAACTCGTGCGCAAAGCCGCTTGTTAGTTTCCACACTGGGTATTCTGGGCTTGTGATCGCATCATCGGGAACTTCTGGAACAATTCCCAGTGACCCTACATTTGCACGGGTGGGATTGTGGAAAAACCAATTCTTTTCTATTCGTTTGTATGCGGAATTGAAGTCCTTGGAATCTTGTTCATTGCTCAGAAAGACACCTCCTTTGTTATTTACCCCATAAATGGGCCAAATTTTATCTTTTTCCTTTTTCGGATGAACTGTTTCAGTGCATTCTTCTGTGTGATCGCCTAGGCGTATGAAACTTGGGTTCGCCTCTATGTAAACCGCAGCCCGACCAGCTTTTACATCCCATTGCGGTGCCAGCGAAAAACTAGCACTGAACATTTTCGAATCACGCAATAATTGATATTTATGCGTTTGTTGAATTAACCATTGGTTTAACTCTTCTACGATTTGTTTCTTACCGTTCTTTGCACCCTCGGCTGCTTGTTGCGCTTTATCCCAATACGCTACAATTTTCCGCTGAATTGGTAGCGGGGGAATCGGGATGAGTGAGGACTCGAAAAATTCTAATTTGACTTCTTTTCGGCCTTCAGCCCCAACTTTGTTTCTCCACAAATGTTGCTTGAAAAAACTGGCTTGAATCAGTAGGTGAAAATACTCTGGAATGAGTTGGGAATGGTCAGGCTCATAAATGGCAAAATGGTTAGTTACAACTGCTGTATCCCAATTGTCTGGTATGATTGAAACTGCCCCATTCTTAAGGTCGATTTTAGAGGCAACAATATCGCCAGGGCGTGCCCAAAAAAGATCCATTGTGTATTCCTTATCCTCGCTCACTTTGCGAGGTTCAATAGAACCATCAAAGTGAATTGTGATAGGCATGAAATCTTTTAATCCGTT
>Ga0222632_1000814_pt1 | contig 13993 bp, 10 predicted proteins | sample AntAcemetageno46_FD_179828 | JGI IMG/M metagenome (GOLD analysis project Ga0222632, IMG submission 179828) | Saline water microbial communities from Ace Lake, Antarctica - #46 | ecosystem: Environmental > Aquatic > Non-marine Saline and Alkaline > Saline | place: Antarctica: Ace Lake | collected...
TCCCCCTCCTACTTGATCAAAGAGACCGCCTCTTGCCATCGATTCCAGTGTTTTCTGCACGGAGGCATCCAGTGAGTCCGCCAGCTTGGGGAACTCGTTTCCGCAAGCTCTCGTCTGGCGCATAGCCAAAAGGAATTGAAGAACCATCGTGGGGGGGAATTTGGGTGCTCCACCAAATCCACCATGATCGGCGTCGGCTGATCCGGTGATCCGCCGGATCGCATCGAGCAAATCGCGTGGACTCCATGAGGTGCCCTCCTGCTGAGCGGATTCAGTGAGATGTTCGAGATTCGCAACAATGTTGCCTGCATTCTCCTCCAGCTCATCCCTCTTGGATTGGTAATATTCCGATATTCGCATCAACAACTGGGGCCAGGGAATCAAGCCCTGACCCCTGTCCTCGGGAGGAAAGTAAGTGCCACCGTAGAATGGCCTGCCATCAGGCAAACAAAAGGCGTGTAGTGGCCACCCGCCCTGTTGACTGATCATTTGGACGGCTTCCATGTAGACCCGGTCGACATCCGGTCTTTCCTCCCGATCCACTTTGACACAGACAAAGTGTTTGTTCATTAATCGAGCGATGTAATCATTCTCAAACGACTCGTGTGCCATGACATGACACCAGTGGCAGGAGGAATAACCTATTGAAACCAAAAGTGGCTTATCTTCTGCAGCAGCCTTGCTCAGCGCCTCATCACCCCAAGGCTGCCAATTTACGGGGTTTTGCGCATGCTGTCGCAGGTAAAGACTGTTCTCGTCAGCTAGTCGATTGCTCATCCTCTACCCTTCAACCCATTCCGCTAACATGGCAAATACCGATTAGCGGGTTTTTCCTCAATCTATTCCATAGTTCACCGCCACCAGTCCCGGCGACCCCGTCTATCTCATATTGGTAAATAGAGCTTCTGAAAAAAAAACGGGTTCAAGGTGATGCATAAGTCAGCCATTTCTGTCCCTTACCCCTTGCACCATTCAGTTCCGACGGCCTTCCGGGGCAGCGCAGATAGAACGCGGAATGCGCGCTCCTTCCCTGCAGCCTACTGAGCGGAGGGTGTGATCCCTTGAGGAGTAACCATTCCGGCTCCTGGCAAGAAGTTCAGCAGTTGAGCTTGAAGAATCTCCATGTCTTTCATGCTCACACTCAAGGAAAGGGTTGCCCGCTCACCGCTTTGGCCTGCAGCGAGAGACTGCAAGAGTGGTAGCGGTTCTGGGGTGGATCCAGCGAGCATCATTTTCGCCAGTGAGATCAGCTCTACTTCAATCGCTTGTGCATCCTCTGCAGACCCTAGGTTGAAACCAACTGCCATCGTAAGATTGTCGGTCGCCTTCATCCCGATACCAACACTTTGAAGACTTTGAATTTTCGATAGCCCAGGAGCCATTTGGTCACCTTGGGCAGCAATTCCAGCCAGTTGCCCCTTGAGAGACTCCGGGATGATGAAAGATATCCAGCCCTGCTGTCCGTCGATCAGACCCTTGCTGGGTGCCATCAAACTTGCGGAGATGGAGCCGATTGGACGATCCATAGCCTCTTCCACGCTTGCTTTGTCGCCGAAGAAGGCGGTCGTTGAATCATCGCCAGTCATGATTGCGGCATACATTTCCGGAACGCCTTCCTCTTTCTGGAATTCGATGAAATCAGCCCCTTCGCCTACCGTGACAGTAAGTTCAACAGTTTCGCCGTTTTGTTCTGCAATAAAATTGATCGCTTCTACTACTTGTTCCGCTGTAACTGCCTTTTCAGCAAATATAGCGCCGCTGATTCGAATCAGGGAAGGATCGATCTGTGCGTTTTCCAACCCAGACACAGCAAGAGCAAAATCGGTGATGTCATCATCATCCAAGCCAGTGATTTCCATGAACTGCTCAGAAAGCTCTTCAGAAGCTTCCATGCCCTCCACGTCTTCCTGCATGTCTTGGATCTTCTCGCCGATAGCCGAATCAGACATAGCTCTTTGGTCAAAATACATTGCCACGTCTGCAGTATCAGGAAATGCCCTGACTACCTGTGCCTTTCCGTCAGTTCCCCCGTCTGAAGGGGAACAGGCTGTTCCGAGCAGCACAGTCAGTGCAGCTGTTATCGAGGAGGCGATTAGGGTTTTGATTCTTATTTTCATGTTTAAATTACAATAAATGCCTTTTTTTACCAAAAAGGGAAGAAAAGAAAATAGGTTGAATGAGATGATCCCGCTAAAGATCATTTTAACAACTATTTACCCTCTATGCACATTAGCCCTTTAGGGTCGCAGCCAGCTTATCAGCCCATGCTTCATACCCATCCTCGAAATCCACATCCAAGTCAGCCCGATCAATGATCTTCGTTGCCCCGGCTTTCATGAGTGCCTCTTCTACTTTGCGCCCGCATCCGCAGAAATCATCGTAGGAAGAATCGCCTAAAGAACAGACTGAAAACTGTACATTTGGCAACTCGCCAGCCTTCCCGTCATAAAGATCATAGCAAAACTCCTCCGCATCATCCGGTGGGTCACCCTCTCCCCAAGTGGAGATGACAATCGCCAGTTTTGTTTCATTTTTGAGATTGGTTACATCATACTCGCCGGCGTCAGCCACCTCAGTGCTCATCCCGACTCCCTGAAGACGCTCGGCAAGGTCATTTGCCAGCTCCTCGGCATTGCCGGTCATTGTTCCAAATAAAATTTTAATCGATTTATCGTCGCTCATATTTTCGTATTTTTTGCAGTCAGTTCTTAAAATGCAACATTCTGGTTTGCTTTATTGCTGAGCAAGTCCGCTAACCCAAGCAACTATTTCTTCATCCGCAGAGGCTTCTCTAACGTGCCGAAGAAACTGAGCTGGATGAATTCCGTATCCGCGAAGGAACCGTCGATCCCCGCCGCAACCATACATAATCTCTGCTGGCAGTTCTCCGCGCAACTTTCCTTTCGCTTTCAAGATGATTCTTGGTAGCCATTCAATGCCGTTTACCGATTCCTTTTTCGGTGGTAAATCTTCTTCACGTATTTTGACAGCGGATAACGTTCTATCTTGTACTTCATTGTAATAAAGAATCCTCTCGGCAGAAATCATAATAAATGAACCAAAATCCGGTTCGTTTGAGGAAACAAAGTCTTCCACATAGTCGTAGATATCCATGACTCCCAGACCCAGCTCTGCTAGCACCTTTGTTTCTTCATCATCAAAATACTCGTCTGGATTCCGTTTATTATTCCGATAGAGACCTTCGGCTTTTGTCCAAAGACGAAATAGTCTATCGGTGAAATCATACAGATCGGCTTGTTTGCTTGTTGCTGTCATGTCGCTTCGCAGGGTGTCAGTAAATGATGGCTTCGCAAGTCAGCCCACAATTATTACGGCCTGACGAATCCATTCATGAATTCGGCTACACTCCAGACTGAGCTAAATCACTTTCCGTGTTTTCTTCAGACTTGGGCAGACTGGACAACCAGTCACCCATGATACGAATCCCTTCGCGAAGAACGATATCAAGGGGAGGATCTTCTGTCTCATCCTCCGCAACTTTCTCATTGTCCTCCTTTTCGGTCTCAGTATCTAAAACAATCCGTTCGAAAGGGTAAGAGAAAGATCCACCTAAATTCTCTCGTCTCTCCCGGAAAAGAATCCGCAAAGATTCATCCTCCTTCTGCTGCAACCGTCTATCCTCCAGATTTAGGGAAATATTGGTGCGGTCTTTTCTTTCGCGGAAAAAATCAATGGAATCTTCCAACAGCGTAAATTCTTCGAGAGTTTCCATCCGCAACTTACTTTGTTCACGCAGAGATTGAATCATTGAATCATCAATCATCGTCAAAGATCCGAATTCCGGATCCGCGCCGATTCCAAAAGTGAGCGGTTGGATGGTATCCCAGACAAGCGAATGATCCAAATCGGCCTCCCCTATGGGTAGGAAATCGTTCACTGAAGGAATGACCAAATCCGATTTTACGCCCTCCAGTTGGGTGGATTCGCCATTTGGCAGGTAATATTTCTGGACCGTTACTTTTGTGGCACCGTAATTATCTGAGTTAGAGGACAGTGAGTAGAAAAGCGGAGGCGTCATCCGAAAGATTCCCTGGACTGTACCTTTTCCGTGAGTTGACTTGTCTCCCACAACCAAGGCGCGGCCGTAATTCTGAAGAGCTCCAGCAACGATTTCAGAAGCAGATGCGGTGAATTTCGAGACCAGAACGACCAGCGGTCCATCCCAGAATACTTTTCCGTCCCTATCGTCGTGGTGACGGATGCCCCCCTGCACGGATTTCACCTGAACCACCGGACCCTCGGGGATAAATAGACCGGCAAGTTCGACTGCCTCGGACAATAACCCGCCGCCATTTCCACGCAGGTCGAGTATCAGGCCTTGGATGTTTTGAACTTCCAGCTTACTGATGAGCTCAGCAACGTCGTCACTGGAATTCGGTTGGTTTGGTTCGTCGGATCCATAAAAAGATGGCAGGTCTATGACACCAATCGATACAGTCTCTCCGTCGACAGGCACTTGATAGACCCGAGCACGGGCCAGATTAGCCGTCAGTTGAACCTCGTCGCGCACGAGGACGACTTCTTTGCGAGCTGATGGATCGGAAGCATCGCCTGGTCTTATTTTCAGTCGGACGATGCTCTCTTTTTCACCCCGAATCATCTTTACGATCTTACGGAGTTTCATATCCACGACATCGACATATTCGCCCTTTTTGCCTTGAGCAACCCCCAGGATCTGGTCGTTCACATCGATCATGCCGCTCAGACCGGCGGGTCCACCGGGGATCAGCTCGCGAACCGTACAATAACCGTCCTCATCAGAAAGAACCGCACCGATACCGACTAGAGAATTGACGATTGCGATCGATAAATCCTCCAAGGAATCAGCGGAAAGAAAGATAGAATGCGGGTCGTAGGTTCGAGCGAGTGTTGTGAGAAATATTTCTTGAACTTCCCCAGCCTCAAATCGATCCATTTCCGTCTCGAGTCGTTCATATCGCTTGGTGACCACTTTTTTTGCTTCGGCGAGTGCTTCTTCAAAAGTCATTGGCTCAGTCGACTCAACAACATCACCCAACTCCAAATCTTCCTCAATGAACTCCTCTGCGGCATTTCCAGATTCCGGCTCCACTGGGTCCATCTTTGCAATCACTTCGTTGAGGAGCTCGTATTGGATACGCGTTTCCCAAATTCTATCAGCCATTTTTTCGCTTTTAGGCCATGAGGCCTCTTCTCGATCAGTGTGATAAACCAGCCCCTCATCAAATTGAAAATCCCGGTCCATGTAATCCCTTGCCCATAGAATTCGGGAGAATACCCGTTCGCGGAACACCGAAAAAATTTGAAATGCTGGATGAAGGTTGCCACTTCGGAGATACCGCCCCATCGGGGGGGCAAATCGGGAACGAAACTGGTTCAAATCACTTTCCGTAAAATAGAGATGGTTGTAATCCAAAGCCTCCATGTATGCTTCGATAACCTCCCCCATCTCCAAATCCTCCAGAGTTGTCTCTGAGAAATGCAGCCGCTCCAGGGAGTTGACCAACCAACGAGTCTCTGCCCTCATCAGTCCGGAAGCCTCAAAGACTTCATTCTTTTTCGCCTCATTGGCGAAAACCGAACTAAAAAAGAGGGTTATCCCACTTAACCAAAAAACTGTAGAGGTCAACATGCGCACAATTCCATTAGAATGATTTCCGTCCGAAGGTCAAAACCGGAAGAGAAATCTCCTTTACTTTTTTCTCCCTCTGAAACAGTCCAAAAAAACCTTCCGAACTCAGGTTTCGCCGCGAATCAGCAAATGAACCCGATCGCACAATCCCTCCAGTGAACAATTCTCCTGATCTCCCGTTGATAGATCTTTGACAGGAAATTGACCAGTTTCCACTTCCCTCTCCCCGACCGAAACAACAACTCTGGCGCCACTACGGTTGGCCTCTTTGAACTGTTTTCCAAATCCAGTTGGTCGAAACAGGTAGGCAGCTGAGAATCCGGACTGCCGTAGCAGCTGCGCGATGCGCAAAGCCTGCGGGCGGGCGGCTTCTCCACCAATGGCAACAAAGCAATCCGGCCCAGAGGTAATGGACGGGAGAAGATTCTTGGATGCGAGTAAATCCAACAAGGTCACATCGCCCATGGCACCCCCGGTAGCTTCCATGGAGACACCCGCAACTTTCTCGACAAGATGATCATATCGCCCCCCTCCTGCGAGTGCTCTACCCTTTCCACTGGCCTCGAAAATCTCAAAGACCGGACCCGTGTAATAAGCCAGACCCCTCACAATTCCAAGATCGAGAACCGCGCAGGATCCGAGCCCGAGAGCATCAACATGCGTGCGGAATTCCATCCATGACTGAACCAGTTCGACCGAGGCGTCATTATCTTCAGACCGCGAAGCGAGGCTGGTTAAAAAAGGAAGTAACTCGTCTTCGGAACGGATGGATCGCAATTCCTCCACACGCCCTTGAAAATCGGCAGTCCCATCCCCGAGATGCGGCTCCAGCATCGTCCCTACTTTTTCAGGGGTCGACCGTTCCATTTTATCAATAACGGAGAGAATTTCCGGCTGCTTTTCTGAAGAGATCCCCATCAACTGCAAAAAACGCGTCCAGATGCGTCGATCACTCAGCCGCACTTTAAAGTCTTCCTGGGTGAGGCCACAACGCTCCAAAGCCGCAACGAAACAAGCGATGACCTCCGCATCGGCTCCGACAGAAGCCTCGCCGAGTATGTCCAGATTAAACTGGGAAAAAGCTCGCTGCCGACCTTTCTGCGGGCGTTCAAACCGGTATTGCTCGTTCACCGTAAACCAGCGAATCGGTTTCCGCAGGGATGCACCAGCAGCGCCAGCGATACGAGCCAAGGTGGGAGTCATCTCCGGCCTCAGTGCAACTCGACGGCCTCCCCGATCCTCGAACCAGAACAATTGCTCGACAACCTCTTCCCCAGACTTGTCTACATACAGGTCCAAAGGTTCCAGCACCGGACCATCAAACTCTTCAAATGCGAAAAGATCTGCGGTCGAACGGAGAACCCGAAACACCCGATTCCTTTCTCGAAATCGCTCCGGTGGAAACTCCCGAAATCCGGGAAGCGTCTGGTACATCAGTCAGCCGGATCCTCAAGTTTATTCAGATCCAGGCCTTTCAGCTTCTCCTTCATTTCCTTGCCAGCCTTGAACTTAATCACCGCACGGGTTGGAATCATCACGTCCGTCTCAGGACGGTTCGGATTGCGCCCGACACGCGCCTTGCGCACTTGAATCTGGAAAACACCAAAGTTCCTCAATTCTACATTGCGACCCTCGCAGATCGCATCAGCGATCACATCCAAAGTTTGTTGGACGACTTCTTTGACGTCCTTCTGCGGAAAGTCATTACGAGTATCCTCGTATATTTTGAGGACGATATCTCGTTTAGTCAGGTTGTTGGACATGAGGCCGGATGAAGAAAGGAAGGTTTGTGAAGTGCTTCGATAAAATCAAAGATACCTAATTAGCTGTCAACGTTTTAGAAACCCAAACGGAGCAGAAATTGGTAGATCCCGTAATTGACTAATATAGATCCTTGCCACCTGCCTGTGTTGTCACCAACTTTTCGCCGCATGGGATCGGGCAAACAGGGGATGAAGCGGGAGGTTGGGTTAATCTCCCTCACGTTTGTCGGAGTCAGTGGTGTCATCGGGTCCGGATGGCTTTTTGCACCGATGTTAGCTGCTCAAATGGCCGGCCCGGCTTCACTGGTTGCTTGGGGCTTGGGGGGGATAGCGATCATGCTCTTGGCCCTCTCTTTTGCAGAGATTTCTGCGATGCTCCCCGTATCCGGCGGAATTGCCCGTGTTCCGCACTTCAGCCACGGGAATGTAGTGAGCACCGCGATGGGTTGGAGTGCCTGGATCGGCTACAATACTACTGCTCCCATTGAGGTAGAGGCTATGTTGAGCTACCTCGCTCCCCACATACCCGGCCTGTACACCGATGGGACCATGGAGCATTTATCGACAGTTGGGATCATCTCCGCTGCGGCCACCCTCCTCCTCTTTACCGTTTTGAATCTGTATGGGGTGCGACTTTTCGCGCGACTCAATGCTTCCATTACGTGGTTCAAGATAGCGATCCCCTTGGTGGTGTCTGCAGTTCTCCTCTTCGATCGGTTCGAAATCAGCAACTTTACTGCCGTAGGTGGATTTAGCCCAATGGGGCTTCACGGTATCCTGGCTTCCATCTCCAGTGGGGGCATCATATTTGCCTACATCGGGTTTCGCCACACCATCGATATGGCCGGGGAGGCTAAGAACCCGCAAGTTACCGTGCCGTTGGCCATTATCTTCTCGCTCGTCATTTGCTTTCTAATTTACGGAGCGCTTCAATTGGCCTTCATCGCTGCCATGCCGCAATCGGCCTTGGACAACGGCTGGTCCAATATTCATTTTTCCGGGGACTTCGGCCCGGTCAGCGGTCTGGCGACGGCCGTCGGGCTCCTCTGGCTCGTAAGCATTCTCAACATCGGGGCCGTCATCTCGCCTTTGGGTGGGGGACTGGTAGCAGTCGGTTCTATGGGACGTCTCGCCTTGGCCCTCTCACAAAATGGTTTCTTTCCCAAGCTTTTCCAGAAATTGAACCGCTACTCGGTGCCCGCGACAGCACTCTTTTTCAACTTCCTCGTCTCCACATCGGTTTTTGTTCTCCTTCCTTTTGATCAGGTCGTTAGCCTAAATGGGGCGGCGATCATCCTATCCTTTGTCGCTGGCCCGGTCGCGGTGGCTGCACTCCGCAATATAGATCCGGATCGCAAGCGTTCCTTTCGACTACCGTTACTAGTCATTACCGGGCCCGCGGCTTTCGTGGTAGCAACTCTGATCATATACTGGAGCGGATGGAACACCTTCACCCAACTGGGAGGATGCCTGTTTGTCGGTGGGGTGTTGTTTGTTCTACGCATGTGGAAGACCGGAATCGACGAGATGGACCTGAAAGAAGCCGTTTGGCTGGCTCCCTATTTAATCGGTCTCGGGCTTCTGTCCTACTTGGGCACTTTTGGGGGCGGAATCGGTGTTCTTCCTTTTGGTTGGGATCTCCTCGTAATCTCATTATTTAGTATTGGAATTTTCTATCTCGCCGTCAGGGGTTGTTTGTCTCCCGAAAAATACCAGTCTTACCTCAATGACGAGGACATGGGCTTCTAGGTCATCGTGCTCCATCACCGAGCAATTTCGACTGTTGAAATTGCATTCAATCCGCAAAGGATCTATCTCTTAGTTATATTTCTTATGAGCGATAAAAAAGACAAAGATTCAGACAACCCTTTCGATGAGCTCCAAAAGCAAATCCAATCAATCCTCGGCGACCCGCGGGTGAAGGTTCAGGGGGTTAAACCCGGTGGCCCCCAGTTCCCCAAAGAACCAGAGGGTGACGAGGAGGGAGAGAAATCTGCAAAAGAGCGGTTGGAAAAAATCCGTCGCTTTAAGCTGAAGCCTCGTGAGGTATTTAGCCAGCTCGATCGGTACGTAATTGGGCAACAAGATGCTAAAAAGGTTCTCTCGGTAGCCGTTTGTGACCACTATAACCATATCCGCCGGCAGTTCGAGAATCCCGATGGCGAGAAAGCCTTTGAGTATCAGAAGCAAAACATTCTCCTCCTCGGTCCCACCGGCGTGGGTAAAACCTACCTGATGAAGAATCTTGCCCGCCTGATCGGCGTGCCCTTTGTAAAGGCCGATGCTACGAAATTCTCTGAGACCGGTTATGTCGGGTCCGATGTGGAAGACTTGGTAAGAGACCTGGTAAAGGCAGCGGGAGGCGATGTGGACCTTGCTGAGAAGGGAATCATATACATCGACGAGATCGACAAAATTGCTAGCGAAAGTAGCTCCGGATCCAAAGATGTTTCCGGCCGCGGTGTTCAGATCAACCTCCTGAAATTGATGGAAGAGACCGAGGTCAACCCATTCAGCCAGACCGACATGATGGGCCAGATGCAAGCCATGATGGGCGGAGGTGGCCGTGGAAAGAGTGGTCGCCGAATCAACACAAAGAACATTCTCTTTATTGTCAGCGGAGCATTCGATCAACTCGCGAAGACCATTCAAAAACGGGTTGGTAGGAGCGGTATGGGGTTTGCCAGTGACGTACCGGAAACGGAAGAGGATCTCTACCGTTATCTGGCCAAGGCAGAGACCAATGATTTTATCCGCTACGGATTTGAGCCCGAATTCGTTGGGCGTATCCCTGTTCGGGTGGCCTTTGATGCTCTCAGCCCCGAAGACTTGGCCCAAATTCTGGCCACATCCGAGGGCAGCGTCCTCCGCCAATACGTCCGTGATTTCGAAAATCAGGGCATCCGTCTCGATGTCAGCGAGGAAGCCATCAATGCCATCGCCCGGAAGGCCCATAAAGAACACACCGGCGCACGTGGGGTAATGTCTGTTCTCGAAAAGCTTTTCCGAAACTTCAAATTTGAGCTCCCATCCACCAGCATTAAAGAGCTCCATGTCGATGAAAACTTCGTCGAAACCCCTGAAGAGACCCTTCTGGAATTACTCCAAAAACATGGGGTGGATGCGACAGCAGAGCGATCCGAAATCCTTCCTTTCATCGCAGACTTCCAGAAGGAGCACGGCATGCAGCTCAGCTTTACGGATGATGCGTTGACGTACCTCTCGGAAAGGGCGACCGCTGAGGAAAAGGATCTTGTCGAGTTTTGCTGTACCCATTTCCAGGACCTCCCCTATGGCCTGAAGATCGTATCGCGGAATTCCGGAGAAAAGTCTTTCCAGATCGACCGGGCTTGTGCCGAGAACCCAGACCGTGAGATCTCGAGCTGGGTCATCCAAAGCTTCAACGAAGCCGGGGATTCCAAAAACCCCTCATAGAAGTATCCAATACTCTGCGACGCCTCATCCATGAGCACATCTTCACCAGAAATTCAGGCCGAGAAGGTCAACCGAATGTTTGCCGGAATCGCAAGCCGTTACGACCGGGCCAATCGGTTTCTCAGTATGGGAATCGATGTGTATTGGCGTTATCGAACAGTGCGTCGCATCCGAAAAGAAAATCCTGAAAGAGTCGTCGACTTGGCCACTGGTTCCGGTGACATCGCTCTCGCTCTGCGAAAGAGACTTCCGCCTACTACTTCTGTCATCGGGATGGACTTCTGTGAGGAAATGCTCGATGTGGCTCGTAAGAAATCCACTACATTGGAAGGAGTCACCTTTCAGACCGGAGATTGCCTGAATCTACCACTGGAAGACGCATCCGTCGATGCCTGCACCATCGGGTTTGGCTTGCGAAACTTGGAAGACCGTCAAGCCGGTTTGCGGGAAATGCTCCGCATTCTTCGACCGGGAGGTTCATTGCTGGTTTTGGAATTTTCCCAACCTTACCGCCCGCTGCGGCCCTTTTATTATTTTTATCTCAACAAGATCCTGCCAAAGGTCGCGGCACGGATCACGGGCGATGTCGATGCCTACAATTATCTGGGTGGCACCATCGGAGCCTTTCCGGATCGGGCGGATCTTTCACAACAAATCCTGGAAGCCGGCTTCGATGCAGTGGCTGCAACCCCTCTGACAGGTGGTATTGTGGCCCTTCATCACGCTCGGAAGAGTCCGAAGTAATAAGGCAAATACTAGATAATCGGCGTTACTGAGGTCAATATTGCGCTTATCGATCCTACCAGAACGCTAAGAAATGGATCCAAAATGTCTGTTTAGAGCGTTTTATGTCCTTCTTTGAAACTGGTTTGGTTAAAAAATCATCCATCCCAGCTTCCATGCTCCGAATTCGGTCTTCTTCAGACACTGCAGCAGTTAATGCGACCACTTCCACAGGGCTCGATACGTCTCCAAAGGTTGCTGCCCAGACTTAAGAATTCTTGAGTTTTGGCCTTTTATTTCTTTTGGATTATATCCAGTTCTTTTGCAAAAGGTAGGGTTTACATATGTAACTATACCTTCGGCGTTCGTGGGCACAATAGAACTAGAATTCAATTCCAGCGTCTTTTCATATAGTCTAGAAAAATTTATAATCGAATGTTTCATCTTCTGCTTAAATAACGTATCATAAAAACTGCTACGTTTTGTTCCAATTTGACACATACGTAAAAAAAGAGGGATGAGATTTGCAAAACCGCTATTAAGTCTTTGCTTGTTGTATGACGTATGATTTAGCACACCCTATCCCAGAAGATGAGGATATTCGACTTCGGATCCTAGAGAGTTACGAAATTTTTGATACTCCCCCTGAGGTTGCGTTTGACCGCATAACATCCATTGTAGCTAAGGTTACTCAGGTACCTATAGTAACTGTCACTTTGATTGATCGGGATAGGCAATACTTCAAGTCCTGTTTCGGGCTCTCCCACAGAGAGGATCCTAGATCGGTTTCTTTTTGCAGCTATGCACTCCTAGAAGGTGGCAAACCTCTGGTCGTAGAGGATGCTACCAAGGATGAACGCTTCTGTGATTTTCCTAATGTTACTGGTTATCCTCACATTCGTTTCTACGCGGGTATACCGATCCATGACAAGAAAACGGGAGTTCAGTTGGGGACACTATGTACGATAGACACTACTCCAAGAGCTGTAACTACAGAAGAATTGAATCAGCTTTGTTTATTTGCTTCGATTGTTGAAGATGAATTAGAACTTCGGTTGAGGAATAAGGAAACAAATAAGTCTCTTACCCACTTTACTGAGATGTATGAAACTGTCAGTAACTCTATGCAGGAGCTTCAAGACAATCTTGTCACAATGATACCCCATGAATTGAGGACTCCATTAAATGGTATGCTTGCGCTCTCTGAGTTGCTAAAAGATGACTGGAAAAAAATGGAGTCATTCGAGATTGATGAATTATTGGAAATCATCAATTCATCAGGGGATTCTCTCAATAAAGTGGTTACACGGCTGTGCCTTTATTCGGAGTTAAAAATACAACTACACAGTATCCCATCTGAGGTCGTCTCCTTGTTAAACAATCACACTTCGGTAGATGTATTGAATGTCATCGAATCGACACCATCTATTGTGAAGGCTTATGCACATGATTGCGCAGAGATCGAAATCGAAATCGACCCGATCTCATTGAATATTGAAGCATCTAGATTAGGCATACTGTTTGAGGAACTGATCGATAACGCTCTAAAGTTCTCAAATTCTCCAAAATTAATGATCAAGGGAACGCTTGAGAAAGATGGGTACAGTGTTTTAATCACTGATAATGGAGTAGGAATTGATAATGAAAATTTGAAAAAATTCGACGCATTGAGACAATTTAATCAAAAGCTACAGGAACACCAGGGGTGGGGTATGGGATTGGCAATAGTAAATCTGATCTGTTCAATTTATGATTTGAAAATTGATTTTCAAAGTAAACTCGGAGTAGGAACTTCAATCAATATCCTGTTCCCGCAGAGTCAGATTTATACCTCCTAAAGAGAACTTCATATCATTCTGAAAAAACATTTCTAGCTCCCGACCGGATCGACTTCGTCAATTTACCGGCCTTTTGCCAACGCATGTCTTTCTGAAAACCGATCAAAAGCCAGCGTTCTCGACCAGTTTTAATTCTAGAAAATGCCTACCTTAGTGAGTTCTTGATGAATCTCGCTTCAACTCGACTATTTACCTAGACGGGACACCCAGATAGAATCATTCTATTGGTTATTAACCTTTAGATGCACCCTTGTATTCGCCGGGCGGTAAAATCCGACCTGCTCTTTGTTTTCCAATTAGAGCGAACGTTATTCCCCCCTGAGCGCAGGGAGTCTTATCGCTCGTTGGGGCGTAGCTTAGTCAGCCCTCACCAAGAGGTTTGGCTCGCTCTGGACGGGTGCCAGTCTCCCCTCGCCGCCATGCTCCTCAGATTGAATCGGCGAATCCTGCGCATTTATTCACTCGGAGTTCTTCCGCATGAACAGGGTAAAGGGGTCGGTAGACAACTTCTCAATTGGGCTGAGGAGCGTGCTCGGGTTAACCGGTGTGCGCAGTTGGTTTTGGAAGTGGATTCTTCTGATGAACGCCTTCTGAGGATCTAT
>Ga0222632_1000825_pt1 | contig 13910 bp, 23 predicted proteins | sample AntAcemetageno46_FD_179828 | JGI IMG/M metagenome (GOLD analysis project Ga0222632, IMG submission 179828) | Saline water microbial communities from Ace Lake, Antarctica - #46 | ecosystem: Environmental > Aquatic > Non-marine Saline and Alkaline > Saline | place: Antarctica: Ace Lake | collected...
AGGTGCTCTCAAACTTCACCCAAACAAGGGTGGTGATGCCGAATTATTCAAAAAATTCAAAGCTAAATACATTCTTAAAAAAAGGTATATCAAAACAACTTAGGTATTAATTACCCCAAATCCTTATCCGCCGTGTAGTACGTCTTCCCCTTAGTGGCGAAACTATGGACCGCTTGTGGAGAGGCTCCCGGACGAAGCCCGTTGAGGTCGCCGCTCATGATAGTACGTTGGAGTTCCATATTTAGTTAGTTTTTTTTGATACGACTTAGGTTACGCTCCTTGATTTCGGCTTCAATTTCTTTGATTGTTCTCGGATTTGCGTTTCTTTTCATGAAAATATGAAATTTTAGGTCTTTGCGTGTGACGTTTTGACGCGAGAAGGGGTTTTTAAAAAGAACTTTATTTGGTTGGGTAGCGAACGCTGTACGTACTTGCATTTTGGCGAGTTTTTTGAAAGTATTTGATGTAATGTATCTAAAGTTATCTATTTTGATTGCTTTATCACCAGCCGAGAATTTGTTGAAACTTATATTATTATTCGGAAAGTTATTCACAAGTTTACTAACCCACCTAACACCCGTCCGTTTTTCCATTTGATTCCTTCTGTTATTGATTTTTTTTTGAAGGGCTGCTATCTTTTTACTCAAGTCATTTCTTTCCAATATCCTATTTTCGCGTGTACTCATTTAAGATATGTATAGAAAAAAATTATCGTAAATCCTTATCCGCCGTGTAGTAGGTTTTCCCCTTAGTGGCGAAACTATGGACCCTAGCATACCCCCACGCTTGTGGAGAGGCTCCCGGACGATGCCCGGTTCTCCACGCAGCGAGTCCCCTGTTGAACACAGTCTTCACAGTCCTCAGAGGAATCTTAGTAGCCTTAGCAATTTCAGGGAGGGATTTAGCTCCCGGATACATCTTCCTAAATTTCTGGGTGTAGGAGGAAGTCTTTGTCTTCTGTCCCTTATCAGTTCGGAACTTGGTGTAGTCCCTCTTGAGCATTTTCTTATAACGTGTCTCAACCCCCTTGAGAGTCTCAAGCCCCCTGAAATATTTGAGGGGTGCGTAGATCTTACCCTGTATTTTACGCAACTCCTCAACCTTCTTGGTGATGGCTGCATCGCTGAGAGGCATCTTACTTATTCTTTATATTTTATTATTTCATGCCAATCGTCATACATGAGTATACCGTGAACAACCCCACCGATCAAAAGTCCTTTGAGTATCGAATTATTTACAAATGGAAGTACAAGTAAACTAATCAACCAGTGATGTAAATGAATTGTATAATTATAAACTTGTAATTGGTTGAATTTATAGCCACAATCAGGTTGACATTGTTGATGGTATAACACGAATGACACAATTGCACTCAAAATTACAGACAATAGCATCTTATATTTACCTGATATAATTTTTAATTCGTATTATATAGAATAACAATAATAAGAACAATAGGATACTCACGTAGTCAAATGTGAGTTTGAGACGGTCAAACCCAGGTTGTACTTGTGTATCCAACTTCAAAGGTTTAAATAGAATATCGGCTATGAATGATACATAACCCCAGCCCTCTTTTTTATTTTCCGTATCCTCAAATAATTGATATGCGAGTGGATACGTGTACGTATACTTGGACCAAGTTCTATTATGTTCCAGGTCTGCGTGACCTAACAAAAAATTGCGCGTCGAAGCAGCTTTCATATACGTTTTATTGTAAATTACAGCATGAGCGCATGTGGTGTATAACAAGCGCTGGTTCTTATTGTGAAGAAGAATATCAATAGGTGAGATTAACGAAAATGTCGTACCCAAATTATATATTTCTGGGTCGCGTTTTTTTAAAAATGTACGCAGGTCATTCACGACGACGGGATCTCTGATACGTTCGTCAAATTGACAATCGTCTTCAAGTACGATAATTCTGGAATATCCTTGATTGAGTGCATGCTTAAACACATTTTTTAAAGCATCCTCGAGGTCGTAGTTTGGTTTATTGACTCTCAGATTCTTCTCACACTTTTTGTATCCTTTGTTGTACTGAATCACAACTTTTGTTGTAATTTTAGCATCTTCGATTTGTCGTATGATTTGTTTTTCTCTTTCTGAATTTTCCATGAGTAAAACGTAAGTACATTCTATCACGCCATCGTAATTGCCTCCGTCGATTGTATACGATTTTGTATAATAACAATCGCTCATACTGTATCTATAGAAAATTTTTAGACCATACTTCCCATCTATTTAAATATAAACACGCGAGACACAGTGCTAGAATCTTAGGATCTTTTCTGTATATATATGCGACATACATAAAGCTCGCAGTCATCATCGTATGCTGGAATTTTTTTTGTGTATATATGGGAACACCTAGTTTGTCACGTATCGCGTCGTATACAAAAGTGTCGTCATTACTGTTTTTATCTTCAGAAACCCTGTTTTCGAGAACGGATAATATACATTTATTATCGAAAATAACCCAATGTAGACTCACAAGCGCGCATGCGAGTGGATACATGTAATATAGTTTCTTCGGTAACACGAATAAACCGAATGTCTGGAATCCGATGATCCACACCGCGTGAATGATCATCAAAATAAATAGAATTATATTCATATACAGTATATGAGGATTTTAATTAATCGAAGTGTTGAAAATGTATGTACAATCGAAACTATATCTGAGTGGAAATATGCAATCGAGCAGATTAAATCTCGTGTTGTGTTGTTCATTGATACGAATATTAAGCGACTATATGGGCTCCCGGTAATTGATGGAATTGTATTCGAGGTCGAAGCCAAAGATGAATACAAGAACCTTACATATTATTCAAAATTTATAGATGAGATGGGAAAAAATAAAATGGATACACACACAGTCGTCGTGTCCGTTGGTGGTGGTTCTGTAAGTAATTTGGCTGGGTTTATCGCGGGTACGTATAAGAGAGGTGTGGAATTTGTAAGTTTTCCGACAACATTGCTCGCCATGACGGATGCGTGTATATCTTATAAACAGGCACTAAATACAAAATGTGGAAAAAATCAAATTGGGTGCTACAAAGTACCGTCGAATATTTATATTTACTATGACTTTTTGAAAACCTTAGACGAACGGTTTATATGGGATGGGTACGCGGAAATTATTAAACACGCGGTGTGTGAAAACTTTACACTCTCGAATGATGATATGTTTTCCAATGTGATGAAAACGATTGAAGCTAAAATCGAACACGTGCGAAGTGATCCATGGGAACAACACCCGATTCTCATGTACGGTCATCAGTATGCACACGCACTAGAATACGTATCAAAAGATGAATATTATCACGGGGAAGCTGTAAACGTGGGGATGATAGGTGCCTCTCACGTTGGGCACGTTTTGGGTATTCACGATGATACACTTATCAAACTACATAAACAATATTCGGATACGTTTCATCTACCCAAAATGTTCCGATGTGGTAATATATTCACCTTGAGTGAAATGTTTGAATTTATGTATAATGATAAGAGTGTTAAAAATAACCAAATTCATTTTTCATTTGGTGAAAACCTAGTGGATGATACAATTGGAGTCGAAACCGATGCATTATGTTACGGGTTAAACAATACATGTATTGATCACATGATATTTCCAAATAGAACTGAAATGCATAAAATTGCGTATGGAACATGCAGTGTAAATGAAAATGACGTGTATAATGCTATCAAACGTGGATACAGAACTATCGACTGTGCACACTTCTACGGAAATGAAGCCATGATCGGTAACGAAATTAAACGGTGTATCGACGAAGGAGTGTGTACAAGGAAAGATTTATTTATCATTGGGAAATTATGGAATGATCAACATGATAATGTGGAAAGTGCGTGTCAAACAAGTATAGATACACTTCAGATTGGATATTTAGATATGTATCTCGTACACTGGCCGGTCGTGTATAAGGATGGAAATCGATACGACGCAGATGTTCTCACTGTATTCACGAAAATGAAGGAACTGGAAGGAACTTTATGTATAAATGTAGGTGTTTCCAATTTTAAAATCGAACACCTTGAAAAAATAAAACATTTAAAACCGGCGATGAATCAGATTGAATTCCATCCACATTTCCAACAAAAGGAATTATATGAGTACTGTAACAAAAATATGATCAATGTCATGGCGTATAGTCCGATGTGTAAAGAGGCACTATCCGATCACCATATTACCACGATCGCAAAAGAGCGAAATTGTACACCGAGTATGGTTGTATTGAGTTGGGTTTTAAATGCAGGTGCGGCGGTCGCTGTTAAATCTGTCAGTCACATGGAAGAAAATTTAAATTCAAACTTCATACTGTCCGCGCAGGAGTTTGATTCGATTGAAGATAAAAATATACGTGTAATCCAGGAACGATGAATAAAGTTTTACTTTTATCTTTATTGGGTTTGATTTTTTACATGTTAGATAAGTATCACTATCCATGTAAAAAGGAAGTACCCCTAAAGCATAACATCTTACACTATCTTCACAATATCACAACTGTTTTAATTTATCTCGGTCCATTTATATTCAAAGATACACGTATTTTGTCGATTCTTTTATTTAGTGCTATCGGTTTGATTATACAGGGGATAGTTAATCCCAATAAAGAGCAAGGATGTTTTCTTATGCCCATATACAATAAAGAATGTGGTTTAGATGAGAACAGACAATTGTATGATATATTTTCGGTTTTTCAAATTAAACAGAGGTTGTCGACAGACGATTATAATATTATTTATTATGTCGTACATACATTGTTAGCCATATACACGATATCAAAGTTAAAATAATGTTGTCTTACTTTTTCCTGATATTTATATTTGTCATTACCGCGTTTCCGTTGTTGTTACGGTTGAATAATTTCACGTTTTCCAACTGTCGTGATATTTCATTTACTTTGTTCATCTGTATATAATTTTTGGTCAGATTGTCTACCAGCTGTGAGAGTTTCAACTTATGCTCAGGAGTCTTCGTTCTCTTCCAAGCTCGTTGAATTTTAATCGCAGCATCGCGGTTACGGTTGGTAGCTAGACTAGATAGGTTAACTAACTGATCAATTTTATTTTTTATTTTTTTATCAAGTTCTCTACGTTTACTTATAGAATTAAAGAAAGTCTTTACAGGGGGCATCTTACCTTTTCCTGAGATATTTTTACCGCGGTGTTTGTATCGGGAATAAAGCCTTGTGTGAATCATCCATATAAAAAATACACCATTATTTTAATAAGTCAGGATGGGTCTCTCAATTATCATGGGGAACATGTTTTCAGGTAAGACCTCAGAACTTATTCGAAGGTTGAAACGACTCAAAATTTTAGGGAAGCGGATTGTGGTTGTAAATTCTGCGAAAGATACGAGATCTCCTGATGAAGTTCTCAAGACCCACGATAACGTAAAGTTTGGTTGTTACAAAGTATTTAACTTGTATGAACTCACGGGGAAGTGCGACTTTGAGGATTCTGATATTGTAGCTATCGATGAAGCGCAGTTTTATCCCGATCTTAAAAGGTTTATCGTGACATGTCTAGATATGGGGAAGGATGTTATCATCGCAGGTCTCGATGGTGATGCGTTTCAGAGGAAATGGGGAGAACTTCTAGAGTGTATCCCAATTGCCAGTGAAGTTACAAAGTTGTCAGCATTGTGTATGTACTGTAGACATGAGACCCCGGGTCCATTCACAAAGCGCATAGTGAAAAACACAGAACTCGAACTCATCGGTGGGAGTGATATGTATGTCGCAGTCTGTCAAAAACATCTATGAACATCTAAGATGATTACGACTCGTCGTCCTTCACCTGTTTTTATAAGTTCATGGTACCTCGAATGATCAAATAGAAACTCTTCACCATCTTCGTGTATATGTGATCCTTTCTCAGTATAGAGTGTACAATCACCCCCACCCTCTATAGTAAGATGATACCGTAAATACCAGTTCGATTCAGCCCGATGTGGTGGAATAACCATTGATCCCTCAACCACGGCGAACCGAGCAGTCTCTTGATGGATACTGGGAATCTGATCAATCAGACTTTTTAAAAGTGGGAAATTTTCGGCTTTATAGAAATAGTACCCATCATTTGTATCAAACCATGGGTCTATATCATGGAAGAGGTGACGATCAAGTGTGGGTGAAACTTCAAGAAACTCTCGACGTATCTTGTCGTAGTGTGCCTTTACGAGCCAGAGTCCGGGAATTTCAGGTGTGGATACCACACTTAGAATATCTATAAATGTATTCTGTATACCCACCATGATACGTTTCGAATTACTGAAATAAAGGCGATCTATCGGTGCTTTCAAATAATCATAAAGTAACATGCATACGGGAACCAGTAACACAGGCCACATTATTTTCTCCATAGATAATAAAAATGCCAGGTTACCCCAGAAAGTCTATGTATGCTGCCCCAGCACCAAATGAGGAGGTTGACACGGTCGAGAAGCGTTTTGTCATGCCTAACATTTCCCTTGTTCAAATTGCTCTCGTCATCATGGTCGTCGCCTACGCCTATTCGGCTCGGAAGGTGAATGGTGTCGTCGCGGGTTCCGTCGCACTCACTGTGGTCCTTCTTCACCTATATGATCATTTGTACCGTGTGAAACGTGGTCCCGAAAGCCTTTTCTTTTTGCCCAAGAAGGAAAAGTATGGCTGCCAGGCGTGTAAAAATTAAATACTCATAAATTATAAGTATGCGCGTCAAAATTACTAAAAGTCCTAATTCTAAAAAGAAGTTCAGGGCGACCTTAGAAGACGGCAGGACTGTTGACTTTGGTGCCAGTGGGTATTCCGACTACACCAAACACAAGAATCCTTCACGTATGCGTTCTTATGTACTCCGCCATGGTGGTAAAGTACCGAAACGTATTATAGCAGAACGAGATCCAAAAAGGATTCATAAAATGATGCTCGATGTGATATCGAGTGACAAAGAAGACTGGAAGAAGAGTGGTATCGACGGGGCTGGATTCTGGTCCCGTTGGTACCTCTGGGGTCACCCTACGTTTGAGGGGGCGAAAAAAAGTATTTCGAATAAGTTTGGGATGGTTTTCATCTAATATACAAGAAAATCTTGAAATGTCACTATTTCCCCTTGATTAATAAGTACGACGAAGTTGTGATCATCCTTTGTGAAAAATAATGGATTTGGTGACGCTAGTGTATATACACGATCTATGGTTATATTGATGCGATCCAGGTATCGAAGTACTACCGACAGATCTATCATGTCTAAAGCAATTCTAAATTTACCAACAGAAAACTCATACGTATCATCGTGATTCTTATTGAGTAAGTGTTTCTTTATAAATTTTTCAGTCTCATTTTGTGGATTTGAACCGATAGTATTCACAGTTTGAGAATACTTCATCAAATCGCGAACACCGTGGGCGAGTTTTTTTATAAAGACGCACTTCTCTGGAGTCATACTCTATATTACCCTAAAAGAAATTATCTGTTCGGTACATGTTAACATCAAATGAACCAGTTTTTCCGGTTACAGAAACTGATTCATTTCCATATAGTTCCTGACATCCGATGTCATCTACACAGTCGCGACCATCATGATTCACTGGGATTGGGTACAGGTTTTCACCCCCAGTTGTAGTGTAGTAATGGTAGCGATCTCGGCGACCACGAACCTCCTTACCGTAAAGGGGTAGAGTCTCACCTTCTTCTCCTACGATGATACCCATCTGTTGCATGTATCCAGGTTTGTATTGCTTAATTGGTGGTCCTCTGAACTCTGGTGTACGTATCACCTCGCGCGATACGATAGGTCGGGGAGGTGGCGCCATGACTGGAACCTCCACCTGTACCTCAACGATCTGTGGATTGTACCACATGTAACCCACAGTGAGGACGAGTACAACGAGTGCGATCATCAACATTTGAGTCTTTGTCTTCTTCTTCATTTACTATAGTTAAGGAAAATCTTTCACTTGGAGATATGAAGGTACTATCAATTGATATTGGATATCATAATATGGGATTGGTATTAGCAGAGTCTTTACCTGGACCAAATATCACAGTGGAATATATAAAGAAAGTGAGTCTCGGAGACTACAAATATATACGATCAAACAATTTTGTAGACTTGATTCCTTTATTTGTAGAAGACCATCAAGAAATTTTTGATTCAGCTGATAAAATACTTATAGAAGCACAGCCACCGGGTGGTTTCACTAATATTGAAATCCTATTACATTACATGTTCAAAGAGAAGGTTTCTTTAATTTCACCTGTGAGCATGCACGCACATTTCGGAATGAGACATCTTGATTATGACCAAAGAAAAGAGAGAACTGTATCCATATCTGAAAAATATATCGATGGAGATATTCCATATGAAAGAAAACATGACATTGCTGATGCTCTATGTATGATTGTGTACCATAACTTTAGAAATTGTGTACATTTTTTCGATAAGTTTAGGTACTCATAGGTTTACCTTTAATTAATTTATCGAAATCCTTTACAAACGTATCAAAATATCCCAAACGATATTGCACAAATGCCCAAAGTGCGAAAAATGTGGTTTTTGTCAGTTTATTCAGTTCATTTTCTTCCATTTTATAAATAGGTCCCACAACTTTTCCCATGAATGTCTTTTCCTTATCACGCCCCGTGACATACATCTCAGCCTGAGTCAAGGCACATGTATCATCATTTACTGACCAGTGATAAAAGATAAATGGAATGATCATCGAGTAAAATTCCAGGTTTCTTCTATTGTTCATGAAAGGTACCACGAGGATCCACAAAAGAAAAATAAGATGAATGATGAATATTATATTCATTTACTATATATAATGGTAAAAGAAAAAATTATATGGAACGACCAGCATGAAATTATATTAAGACAGTGGGGTGAGACCTGTGCGTGCTACAGGTTTATGCACCATCGTGCGTTCTTACTCTATAAAGATTTGAGTATGAAGTTCACTTTACCTGTGATTGTTCTTTCAACTATTACAGGGACTGCAAATTTTGCACAATCGACTTTACCTCTCAGTATTCAGCCAGCCGCGCCATCTGTTATAGGTGGTTTAAACTTGATAGCGGGTCTCATCGCCACAATTTCAAATTTCCTAAAGATTAACGAATTGATGGAAAATCATAGAACTGCCGCGTTATCACATGGTCTCTTATCTAGAAATATTCGTTTAATGTTAGCTATACCACGAGATGAGCGTAAAATTCATGGTCTGAAGTTTGTAGAAGAATGTAAAACTGAATATGATAGACTACTTGAACAATCTCCACCAATTCCTAAAAAAATTATGACAAACTTTGATAAAGAATACCCTCTAGATAATGTATTTACAAAACCAGAGATTCTTAATGTGCGTTCAATCCCACTTTTGAAAGTTCCTAAAACGATTGAACCTATAGAAGCTATAACTAAAAATACACCACTCGAGCGCGTGGGTAAGTTCCTTTCCAAATTAAAATCAGAAGAAATCATTGAAGAGGAAGAGGAAGAGGGAGAGGGAGAAGACTCAGACGTCGAGCAAGGTACACCAAAAGAATGAACATAGTCAAGTTGGTTAGAATTCCACACACAACGTATGGTACAATTTTCCTTTTTAAAGGTTCTACGATACGTTTATGGAGTGCGTCGTTCTCGAGTACTAAATCTATCGCCTGATTAGTAAGATCATCAATGGACTCTTTCATTAAAGTAATTGAACAAAAAAAAGATCCAATTGTGACGACAATTCACACGAAACAAATAGAACTTATTAAACGTTATATACGGGAGGGGAAGAATGTATTTATATGTGGTAGCACCGGTGTTGGAAAATCATATGTACTGCGCGCTGTCCTTCAAGGCCTGAATCATGTTGAGTTACAGAGTGAACATATGAAAAGTAAGTCATTGTTTTTACCATTCATACGACCCTCGGTGAAACACGTGTTCATTGATGATTATGAACCTGTATTTAAACCGGTCATAGAGAAAGTTGCGGATGGTGACCGTATTTCTCGTGGATCTCTCCTGGTGACAACCACGAATATGTGTATGTATCCAAACTTTGAAACTGTGTTTATCCCTAGACATAAACCAGACGTTCTAATGACATTGACTGATGATCATGGTCCTCGTGTAGAAAGTGCAGCCATGAGATCAATTGGAAATATTCGTACATTTTTTACATATCTAGAAGGGTATGATGAAATAGATGACTTCAAAAGTCCGAAAGAGTTTATCGCAGAAGTTTTATCAGATCCTAACCCAATTGAGATACGTGATAGTGTCTCTGAACATGGTCACATGTGGGATGTATTCCAAGAAAATTACCTAAACTCCAAAGATGTGGATATTATTAAAGTATCTGGGTCGTTTTCGGATGCTGATATGTATGATAATCGTATGTACGCCCATGGTGAATGGAACCTCATGCCGTACTTTGTTCTTCATGCCCTAACTATTCCTAAGAGCGCTCTAGGTGAACCACTCGAGAGAGACAAAATTAGGCCCGGAAGTTGCTGGACAAAGTTTGGAAATTATAAGATGCGAAAACAAAAATTTGAAGAAATTAAGAAGAAATCGAGAATGGGTCTCGGTATAGAGGAACTTGGTCTATTAAAGAAATACGCAGAAAATGGAGACTTAGACCCATTGCTTGAATATAAAATCACACCCCAGGATTTCGACGTCATTAATCATCTCGCAGTTGGAAATGGCTTAAAATCGAGAGATGTAACAAGAGTAAAGAAAGCATTGAAACATGCCTACGAACGAAGAAGAACCTGAACCCGTCGAAGAATGTGTAAAGGTCATCGGCAATGAACTCCTATTCTATGGTGATGTTGATCGTGAAAATGCACTCTTGTTTGTCGAAAAGTTTAAAAAACTGGAGATTGATCTTCTGAAAAAGAAAGCTGAACTATTTGGATATGAACCACAGATTCGTGTACATATCATGAGCGAAGGTGGTTGTATCTTTGCAGGTATGAGTATGATGAATGTTCTCGAAACTTCACGGGTGAAAGTTATCACCGTCGCCCAAGGGTCTTGTTGTAGTGCTGCTACGTTTGTGTTACTCGGTGGTGCTGAGAGACGTATGGGGAAAAATGCATATATTCTCATCCATCAGATTTCTACCGAAATGTGGGGTAATTTTCAGGAACTCAAACACGAACTGAAATCGACGGATAAGTTTATGAAGAAATTAAAAGAAATGTATCTCGAAAAGACTAAAATCCCTGAGAAGGTTCTAAAAAAATTGATGAAAAAAGATATTTATCTTTCGGGTGAAAAGTGTCTCAAGTATAAGATTGTTGACGCTGTTGACTAATCGTCACAGAGCGCTTATACATCGCCAATATACATATGACAATAAACACCAGACAAAATGTATTTACAGTCAAGGGGACTGGTGATCCCTCTGGAGGTCTAAGTCGTTCCATTCTACCATAATTTACAACTGGAAGTAGAGACATCTATTTAAAGTTGAGAAATTAAATAAACCTAGTATGGAACGCCTTATAAAAAAGGATAAAAATGGGAGTGCTCGTTTTCCCGTTGGTGTGGTAGTTAGAGATTACGAATAATAATAGGGTATAGTAATGAACAAGATTGCGATCGATATCGATGAAGTTCTTGTCCCGTTTCTCAGTCCTATGTCGAGGTATCACAAACAGAAATCTGGTATACAGAAAACCGATAAACCAAAGTACAGTTACGTCTATCGGGATATTTTTAATGTCACAGAAGAAGAATCTCAAAAAATGGTTCAAGAATTTTACAAGTCTGGCCACTTCCAAGCTCTTAAACCGATAAGGGGGTCCCAAAAAGCTATGCAGATAATCCGTCGCAACGTAGAAAAGATGTACATTGTCACGGGTCGCCAGGATGTTGTGAGGAAAGATACAGAGTTATGGATCGATTATTTCTTCCCAGGTATTTTCGATGATGTTATTCTCACGAATAGTTATACGCCGAATGAAGTTAAGAAAGTTGATATTTGCCGAGCCCTAAACATAGGTATCATCATAGATGATAATAAATCCATATGTGATGAGTGTATAGAATCTGGTATGACCGCTGTAAATTTCATAGGTTCCCACAAAGAGGATATGTACCCATGGTGTGAAGAGAGTGAAATCAGTTTAAAAGGGTGGTACCTATAAAATAGGTCTTAATATACCATCCTTCGGTTTAATAAAAATAACCTCATCACATTCACCACCCTTCATCACCATCTCCACCTCCCCACACATAGTTCCGGGTAGCTTGTAACGATCACACGCAACCCGGGTTCTATCTGTTATATTCATATTTTGACTGTACCCAATAAAGGTCGTGTCAACTACACCATCCGCATCCTTAGCCTCGACCGTCGCCTTCCATGAATAGTTTCCAAACTCCCACATTTTCGTGTCATCGACGGGGGGTGGAGGGGCATCGAGAAGGGATGACCTATTCGGTCTCTTCTTTCGCGCGTTTGGGACAAGGGGCGCAAACAAAAACTTAACAAGAGTGGCCATTACTAGTGTTATGTTTTGGGTTTTTAAGTTTCTAAAAAAGTTATCACTTTCGGTACTACTACACTTCAACTTATAAATATTTTTTAAAACAACTCTATAAGAACTTTCCATCTATGAATAAATAAAAGTTGAAGAGGGGTAGTCCCGAGATTGACAAACTTTTTATTGATTTTCTTCCTCTCTTTTTTTCTGTCTGTAATTCTTAGCATATTCTTTAATTTTTTCTGCATTTTTCTGTTGGTACTTCAGGGTTGCCTTCTGTCTTGGTGTCAATTCAGATGGATCTTTATATCTAATTGATGGCTTGGGTTTCTTTACGATGGACGCCAGTTTATATATATACCCCTCTGGTGGGGCGGGCAGAGTCACCTCTTCCATTTACATATACTGAGACTTTTTTCTTTATCCCAAAAAGTTTGTCACTTTCGGTACTATTAGGGTTCAACTTACTATTATAAAAAATATAAACAATATGTTCAAGAAGAAGAATATTCTATATAATAAATGAAAGTTGAGAAGGGGTAGTCCCGAGAATAGTTACCTTTTATTTCTGTTTTTCGTGATAATCTTTTCTCTTTTTCTCATTTAATTTTTGTCTATTCTTTTCACGATACCTGAGGGTTGCCAGTTGTCTTGAAGTTAATTCCGATGGGTCTTTACCTCTTACAGTGTTTACATCATCCCTGATGAGTGCATATTTAAACCCTTCTGGTGGGGCGGGTAGAGTGACCTCTTCCATCTTACATATACTATGATTTTTTCTTTATCCTAAAAAGTAACACTTTAGGAGACTACTACCTTTCAACTTATTATTATTTTTGAGAAAAAGTATATAGTATACTTAAACTTTCCATCTATGAATAAATAAAAGTTAGGATGGGGTAGTCCCGAGAATAGTTACTTTTTTGAAAATACCCAGGACAATCACCTTCGGGTGACGATTATTTTCTCGGGTATAGATAGATGAGTCACCGACCAACAATTTTCTACATCTTGGAAAATAAAACCTTAGGAACTTGGTGGGTCGGTAAGATGGAATCAACTTTAGACGGGTATGGTATGTGTCCTTACCGGTCTATAACTCAAGATGAACTAAATAATAAACTCGTCGATAAGTACCATTACCCAAACGCGTATCTAACTCTTGTTACCCTAAACAAACGGTGGAACGCATGTTACGGAGTAGAAAGATGGCTCTCCAAACTCGAGTACAAAATCAACAAAGAACTTGAAGAACTTCTCAAGGCTGGATGGGACGGCGAAAATGAAACATCCACACTGAGTGTCCTACACGTCCTCGAACACGACCAACCCATCGATAAGATATTTAAAAAACTCGTAACGAGTCGTGAAGGTCTCAATCGGTGTCTGAACAAGGTAAAAGAC
>Ga0222632_1000832_pt1 | contig 13819 bp, 7 predicted proteins | sample AntAcemetageno46_FD_179828 | JGI IMG/M metagenome (GOLD analysis project Ga0222632, IMG submission 179828) | Saline water microbial communities from Ace Lake, Antarctica - #46 | ecosystem: Environmental > Aquatic > Non-marine Saline and Alkaline > Saline | place: Antarctica: Ace Lake | collected...
TGGCCAAATGGCTGCCGTCTGAAGACATACTCACTGACCAACCAGTCTGATATTGTGCTCCTATACCCTCTAAGTCTAAACCTACTTGGGTCCATACTCCTCCTACTAATTCATACACTCGTACATGTCCCGCAAGATTTCCAATGCCATCATTACCATTAGCTCCTATAGCCACACGGCTGCCGTCTGAGGACATACTCACTGACCGGCCGCTTTCATCGCCCGCCGCTTCGCCATCTATATCTAGACCTAATTGCGTCCATACTCCTCCTACTAATTCATACACTCGTACATGACCCGCATCTGTACCATTTCCAGCGTTCTCGATTGCACCTATAGCCACACGGCTGCCGTCTGAAGACATACTCACTGAATGACCGCTACCGTCGGACCACGATTCACCGTCTATGTCTTGACCTACTTGGGTAGGTGCCGATAATGACACATTAATAAGGCTAGAGCAGCTCGTTATATTCCCGGAAGAATCACGCGCTGTAATTACAACAGTATGCGTTCCAGCTGGAAAGTCATAAATGGAAGGAATGCTGTTTCCTGCCCAAGAATAAGAAAGTGCCGTATTTGTACAATTGTCTGATACAGTGGGGGCATTTATTCCCGAAAAATCAACTGTTGCCACCAACGATTCAGACGCTATTTGTACATTAATGCTGTCGACACAGCTTATAGTTGGGGCCAAAGTGTCTAGAACCATTATTTGGGAGGTGTCCATATCACTATTTCCAGCCGCGTCGCGCACCGTGAGTATCACTGTTTGAATACTTCCGACATGTACACAACTAAAAGCAGAATCTTCGATAGAATACGCATCAATACCCACATTATCGTTAGAACCATTATCTAAATCTATGGCTACGATAAAAGCCAATCCATTATTATCGAGATAAACACTCAGGTCTTGAGCAATGGCTACAGGCGCTTGGATATCCGTTACAGGAGGAGGAGGAGGAGCAGGTAAGTCGTATACACGTACATGACCCGCAAAAGTAGAAATGCTCCAAGGTGCGTACCAGCCATTCCTAGTCGCCCCAATAGACACGCGACTGCCGTCTGGGGTCATACTCACTGAATAACCACTATAATCACTGAAATCTTCACCGTCTATGTCTACACCCATTTGAGTCCATACTCCGCCTACTAATTCATACACACGTACATGACCCGCTTCTCCTCCAACAAATCCAGCTTCGTTAAAATACGCCCCAATGGAAACGCGGCTGCCGTCTGAGGACAGACTTACTGAAGCGCCGCTTCGATCACCTGCCGCTTCACCGTCTATGTCCACGCCCATTTGAGTCCATACTCCGCCAATAAATTCAAACACACGTACATGACCCGCATCTGAACCACTGGCATTATTGTTATAAGGTCCACCAATGGCCAAACTGTTGCCATCTGAGGACAGACTCACGGATGTGCCAAATTTATCACCGCTCCCTTCACCGTCCATGCTAAGTCCAAGCTGGGTCCATACTCCTGATGCAAATTCATACACTCGTGCTTTACCTTTAACATTTGGACCGTTTTCACGATCACCAAGGGCTACTCGGCTGCCATCTGCAGACAGACTCACTGAAATACCGCTACCCGGACCATCGTCTATTGTCAGTCCCAATTGAGTCCATACTCCGCCAATAAATTCAAAAATCCGAGCCCCTCCAATAAGACCTCCTATGGCCAAATGGCTGCCGTCTGAAGACATACTCACTGACCAACCAGTCTGATATTGTGCTCCTATACCCTCTAAGTCTAAACCTACTTGGGTCCATACTCCTCCTACTAATTCATACACTCGTACATGACCCGCAAGATTTCCATTGCCATCATTACCATTAGCTCCTATAGCCACGCGGCTGCCGTCTGAGGACATACTCACTGACCGGCCGCTTTCATCGCCTGCGACTTCACCGTCTATATCTTGACCCAATTGCGTCCATACTCCTCCTGCTAATTCATACATACGTACATGACCCGCAGCTGCTCCATTTCCAGTGTTCTCGATTGCCCCTATAGCCACACGACTGCCGTCTGAAGACATACTCACTGAATGGCCGCTACCGTCGGACCACGATTCACCGTCTATGTCCTGACCTACTTGGGTTTGGGCACTTAGCGTATGCGCAAATGCAAGACCGACGAATAAAGCCGCAAACACTTTTGAGACTCTTTTTAATTGAAGGTAAATTCTTGTCATGAAATTGATTGTGTTCATAGCCTTTATCAGGCTATTAGTTAATTGGAAGTTACATCAAATAATAAGGGTGCATTTTCTTCGACCATGTTCTAATTAAAAGTTAATTAAACCATTTATTCTTGAGAAATTAATGTCAATGTTTATCTACTAAATATCTATAGAACCATTCGAGAAGGTGGGCGACCACACAGTCTAAGCCTATACCATCCAAAAGTCACTTCTTCTTTTTATTCCTAAAAAGAACACTGGCCGCTTCTTCAAACTTTATTTGCTCCAGCTTGAGTCAAAACTACCTATCTTAATCAGAATCGGCAGTAAAAAACGAAACAAATAGCGCTAAATCATCATTGAGAACCTATTGTGAATACTTCCTTTAAGAAGTAAGATGGGTAACTTCTTACATTATTTTGGCTAGAAACAAAAAGTCTAGACTTCGTATAAATCAAAGTGTGGTCTTTGAAATCAAAGCACTTTATTAGATTAGTTCTTCATTATTTCTTCTTAAACCACTCTTTCATTTGTTGTTACTTTCATCCTATATACTCCCTTCGCATAGGCGCTCAGATCAAAGGCCGTCTCATTGAAAAGGGCTTCTTTTTGTGTAAGAAGTTTTATATGGAGATCGAACAACTGAATCTTCGCCCCAAGATCTGCTTGAACATATACTTTGCTGTTCGTTGGGTTCGGATAGATGATGCTCTGTTTGTTTCCATTTTCATCTATACAATCATCCGATGTAGTATATGGCCATTGGCTAGGGTCCGAGCCTTTCAACGTTCCCTGCCTCCTTAGGTTTTCATAAGAAATAAGGGCGCTTTCCTATTGCTCTATTCGCTCGGCCTTGAGATCGTATGGATGCCTTTACTCCGAATCGACAGAAAAAGGGCAGCTTACGAAGGCAAGGCAAACCGTAATTCACGAACTTTTCGCAGCAGTGTTGGCGACGTATTATTTTATAGATGATTTGGAAGAACTAGGCAATGAAAGTTACATCTAGCTCTATGGCAGCTGTTTTATTCTTTCTTTTCAAAAAGAACATTCAATGTCCGATTACTATTGATATTAAATCCTGCTATTTTATTCTCTTCTGTTCTTATAATTTGAAGAAACCATCCCCCATCGGATTTAAATAAATCATGGGTAATGGGCTTCAACCCCATTTCTCCCAACCAGCGGTGTCGGATAATCAGTTGATCCTCTTTAACCATCAAATGATAGGTTGTTTCCAATTCCTGACTCCAGTAATCCGCTTCAAATTCTTGTAATTCTTTTGCCAAGGGTTCCCACTTTGCTACTTTTTGAAAAGTCGATCTGGAATCACCCAATACTACCAATTGATGAGGTCCCTCATTCGATGAATGAATTTCAATTTTCCCTCCCCATTCTTTCGAGTAAAATGTGTTTTCGGAAATGGGAATTAGTTTTAACCCTCCCCATATTGTTAGAGTATCCTGTACAATAACCAAACTTGTTGTTTCATTGCGAAAAGGGGACAAATACGTGCCTTCAAATTGCTGGAGTTGATCCCTATTCATTTCGAAGAGCGCATAGGTGTGCTTTTCTGGAAATTTCATATAATCTGCCAATATATATTCGGCAATTTTATTGGTTGGAAGCCATCCATTTTCCGCATAATTTGATATTGCGACGATGCCTAATTCATGTTCCGGATAATACCTGAGCTGCGTTAAAAAAGATTCATGTGCGCCCGTATGACTATACAGCTTCACCCCTTTGTGAAGACTACTTTTTATCCCAAAGCCATAGTCCGAAACGCTTCCATCATTCAATTCATAAGGAGAAAGGAAAAGGTCCATTGCCGATCTACCTCCTATTTCCTGAGTCTGAAAATTAGTTATCCAATAGACTAAATCTTCAACGCTAGAATAGACCTCCGCTGCACCAAAAATCGCTCTGTTGCTTTTCGGATTTCCATATCCCTTATTTTGATCGCGATAATAGGACTCGGCCGCATTTGGCATCACTTCGCCAACAAAGGATTCTATATGGGTATTTTTCATTCCAAGCGGAATCAGTACATTTTCTTTCACCCATACATGCGCAGCTTGATCCGTTGCTTTTTCCAAAATTTCCGCCAAAATCACCCAAGCAGTGCTGTTATAAGTGAAGCGAGAGCCTGGCGTAAATTCCAGCTTGGGCTGTCTGCGAACAACATTCAGGCATTCCTTTTTCGTGAGTTGGTCAACTCCTATGGTTCTTCCAGCAAGATTTGATAGAGTATAGGCTTCTCGGTAACCACTGGTATGCGTTAGAAGATTTCGGATGGTTACTTCTTGATCAAATTCCGGCCAGTTTTCCAGATATTTCCCCACCGGATCATCAACATTTATTTTACCCTCCGCATGCAAAATGGCAAAGGCATAACCCAGGAATTGCTTGCTTACAGACCCGAGATTGTAAATCATTTTCGGATCATTCGGGATGCGGTAAGAAAGATTGGCTAAACCATATCCCTTGCTAAAAACAAGTTCTCCCTTATGAATAACTCCAATTACAAGGCCTGGGCTTGTATCATTAACTGTTGCAGGTATTAGCGATTCAATCTTGGCGTTAAGCCCCTGTATTTTAATACCCTGCCCTCTCGTCTCAGAAGTCCAAAACAGTCCTGAAAGAATAAGTATACTGAGTAAAAAGTGATTCCTCATATGCTTTTTTTAATAGATTCAAACGCCTAATAGCGTTGCAGACAACGGGGAATTTGCCTCAAACCTCTCACAAAACCATACCCCAAAGTTTCCCTTACTACTGCTTTTATGATTATCACAAAGATGGGTTCATCCATTTTCCTTTGGCAACCGATTACCATACTTAGCCGATGCCTTCACTCCTGCCCCATAACTGAGGCTTTATCACTCCTAAAATTGAGTCTTACTCTCTGTTGAATGCATCGGTACATTAACTCTATTTGTTCTTATTGTGCTGGCATTGGTATGTGGTTTTCAAAGCTCCCTAATTAAACCCGACTAAAGTCTCTGCAAGCTGAAGCGGAACGAAGTGGAGCTCATAATCAAAAAGAAGAATGACGCCAGTTTTACAGGAAAAACAGACTCTCTCTGCAATCTAGACTATTGCTAACATTGCTTTTCATTGCGCATCCTAGCTCGTAGCTTTTAATTGCAGCTTGCTAAGCTAGACATCCCATCATTGATTCACTGAAGTTTATCTGAATGGAGCCCAAAGCTTCTGCTCCTTTATCCATAGAATCCAAGCTCGTAGATTCGATTCTCCAGAACACTCAGCACTCTGCCTCTTTGCAATAGCACCTATAAGTGGTTTAGAATCATCGCCAATGCTAATAGCTCTAACAGATCAACCATCATCCTAATTACAGCATGCAGTCCGTATAAATTCCGCAGCTGTTCTGATATTATTTAATCAATAGGGTCTCATAGTGCCCTATTGATTATTGCTGATAGTGTGCTAACTAACCTTTCTATTTCAGTTACCATACAAGTACAACATCTCTCTGATCAAGAACGCTGGGCATAACCCAAGTACCTGTCATGGGAAGCCCGTTTTCATAGTTCTCACTAAACGAAAGATCGTTACAATGTAATACGACGTATTCTTCTTGTGCTAAAACGGCAGTTGCTACGAGTGAATCACGCTCCTGAAATGATAGATGTTTGCAATGCTTTATAACAAATTGGTGCATAGCGGTCCGTAAGTCAGAGCGTGAAATAATAAAGCTTGTATCAGCTGGGTAGCAGTCTTGAATATTGCCAGCAAATGTGGAATAAAGGCGACTCCTTTCATCTGTACTTGTCTGAAGCGTATTAAGAGCGTCGAATGCAGCTTGTTGTTCTAGCGTTATTTCTAATATGCTTTCAGAACTAGGATAGGATGTGCGGGTATCTGTTAATTCTTGTTTTTCATCTAGCTCTTCTTGAACGCCTATACACGAAAGCGTTAGAAGGAAAAGGAGTAAGAAAAGTATGGATTTCATTATTAAGGTATGATCGAGTTGATTCTATTTTTCAGGATTGAACGACACATTGGTCAAAAAGCGTGAAACAGCTGGGAGGATATATGCATCATTCTTAGTGAAGGCCAGCCATTCATTATTTTCCGTAGTTCTTTTGATCAGCTGCCAAGGCTTACATTAATCCTCAGATCTACTTGTCTTGATTAACCTGGCTATCTGATTGTCTATTTTTAGGATATATAAACCATTCGGCATAAATGTTAAATTAAGATTCAAAAAGTTTGATTGCACCTCTTTATGCAAAATGATCTGACCTGACGAATTGTATAATACATAACTCGTTGGAGAAGTTCGTTTTCTTATCACAGTAACATTTGAACTTGTAGGATTAGGGTATACCACAATTTTATCATCTAAGACTACTGCCGTTAAATCGACCTCACAAGAAAGTATTGACCCACCGAATGATTCGATTTTTGATCTCAACAAGGCCTTCATTTCTTGATACCCTGGAAGGGGGTGTCCTGCAATTTCACCCGAACAGATTGCTTTAAACGATTGTGCATAGTAATCTGCAAAGTTTGCCATTCCACCTGCGCCATTGTAAATTGTACCTACCTCTATAAAGTTGCCTGTTGTATGCCCACATTCTGAATCATTACAATAAGAAGAGTTGATTGAAACATTCGCCTTCAAAAGAACAACTCCTGTTGGAGGGGTGTCCGTTTCAGCCCAACCCCCAAAACAAACAATTAGAGGTGCAGGGTCCGGATCGTTACCTCCAGATAGTACGCCATTGATCATATTCCCGATATTATCTGCTGCCATCTGATCATTGTCATTATACCAGGCATAATCGTTCGAAGAATGATTAAAAGAATCATATATATAGTTATAATTGAATGCGTTGTTTTTGTTTACATCGCCATAACCCGGACCTCTTCCGGCCAAAACGATCGCATTTCTACCCAAATAAGCAAGTGTATTATTTGCAATTAGAATGTTTTGTCCATGGCGATCAACCTTTATTCCCGTGCCACCAGATTTCGTGAAACTACAATTCTGAATGCTACTATTTTCAGCATTTCTAATACACAATAATACACCTGCTTCATCAACAACAGCCCAGTCATGTTGCACTGTAATATCATCTAATTCCATTACTCTGAACTCGGTACCCGTAAAAGTAATTCCGTCAAAACTACTATCTTGAACGGCAGTCCCGGTCCAAGTATTTCCATCTCCGCCAGCATCTATCCGAATACGTTCTGTAAGTGTGGGAATGTAAATATCTTCAGTTCCACTTTTTGGATAGAGATAAATCCTTCCATCCAGACTGGCCCAATCTCCGGGAGAAGTGATGCCTTCAAGCGTGTTTACAACTTAGGTTCTAGGAGCAATCTCTTCCCCGTCGGCTCTCATTTGGTATAAGCTGGGAATGCTTGTGAAAATGCATCTCTCACTTATAGTTACAGATTCAACAGGCAGAACTTCCTGCATAAATCAAAAACCACCCTCTTATTTGCTTTTGTTTTTGTCTCAATTCTCATTTTCCGCAAAAATGAGCTTTCATTCTGTTCAAGATGGCTCACTACTGTGCCCCCATTATAGTTAAAACTATAGATCGAGAAAATCAAACCGACTTTAGTCGTGTATATCGCTATTGCTTCACCAATTTTCCTGTCTGTAGAATTTGTTGTTCATTTCTATACACATAGAAATACATGCCTGGAGATAAGTTACTTAAGTCTAAAAATGGCTGACGCGAAGGCTTTAGGCGCGTAATGATTCTCCCTTGCAGGTCAAGAATAAAAACTTCTCCATCGCTCATTCCTCCATCGTTAATCGTGAATCTGATTTGGTTTTCAAATGGGTTTGGATATATGTTCAAGTGATTGTTCAACTCCTCTTTGGCAATACTAAGCAGCGCGCTGCAATCGGTATTGGGATCTCCAAACATATTACCATCCATCCAGTTCAGCCGCTGTCCTAGCCAGTTTTTCAAAAAGTTGATTTCCTCTCCATGCGTATTCCCTATAAAATAATTTGGCCATACATAGGTTCCGAGTATATCAAATCGGTCAAAATTTCGATTCACAGCAGGACCTAATTCAACCACCATGGTATCAATACTGTTCATTAAAAAGGTGGTGCTCAACTCTTGCTGTCGGAGTTCTACCCAACGGCAATACATCCGATCTTGAACAGAAGGAATATCCATGATTTTATTCAACCAAAAGGCACGGGAAGTACAAGGGTAAATCCAGTCTTGGGGTTCGGGGTCACAGCCAAAATCAAAATTTCCGTAACCTAAATTAAAGTCCCAGATGGGTCCCATATGCAGTTTACCTCCATTGCTATTTTTCTTTTTGTACATATAAAAGCTCAACTTGAAGGCATCAATATGTTTGGCCAATTCATTGATTAAGAAATAGTCTATAAAAGATGCCACATCGATATAGTCTTCAAAAGTTGAATCAAAGTCGGGCTGAGTCATGGCAAGCTCAAAGTCCGTCATCCAATTTCGGATATAGTCTTTCTGCACAGATACCAACTTATCATAATCGGGATTATGATAAGCGTAAAAAGGATTATTTCCATGTGGAGAATACCAACCATCATTACTAATGGTTGTATCATCTCGGTCAATTTTGAAAATATAGCCACCGGTCAATTCATCGCCCGAGATATCGGTTGCTCGCAAGTTTGCGATGTCGACTCGATTGTCATCCCGCTTTATTTTTTCCATCAACACATAAATGCCTCGATAATCGTTATTGATCATTAATTCACAAAAGCGGATTTGGGAAGCATAATCCATCATATCCCTTCCTATCTGGAAGCTTAGAGCGTTTCTTATCAGACTCTTATCCGAATAAGGACCATGGAGTATCCAATCGTTTTCATCGGGCATTCCCAGTAGCGATACATTGTTGTTATTGCCGTTCTGATCCTGCGTTTCTAGGCCATAATTCTTCTTTTCATACATCTGCGATGAATTGCCCCGTATTTCAATCGCGATCCAGCCATCATAATCTGTTCCGGGATCATCTACATAATTGATCACTCCAGGACCATTGTCCACGACCTTCATATTAGCGTTAATCCTGGGGTCATCAACGATAGCTTGGTTGCTTGTATTTATCTTAATTAAGGGAAGTTGAGTACCGAGAAAGGGCAAGAAAAACCAACTCGGTATAGGTTCAAAATTCCTTGAAGTATCATTGATAGCAAGAGATAGAAAAAAGTTGCTGGAAAAGTCTGAGGAGGTGATCAGAAAATTATTGATCTGTATCGCCAAAATGTTTTCGCCTTCTTTAAAAAGTTGATCAAAAGATTGGGAATAGATCGGGTAGGCTTCTGGAATGCCCCCTTGATAGAGTGTCGCTTCATGGTCTGTGGGAGGTATATCATTATAGCCGAGACTCGTACCTAGAGCTCCAAAATTTCCTCGTGCAATTTCTGTCCCATTTAAAAAGGCTACAAAGGCATCATCGTAATCGGCATGTAGCAGTGCCATATCGATTTTTGAAGTGTCTGCGAGGTCAAATGGTATCCGAATACAGAGTGAAATAGTGGTTAGAATCGTGGTATTGTCATCCCCATCTCCATACCCAAAGCCTCCTGGACCAGTTGGCCAAGCACTGTCATCAAAAAGGGGCTGCATCCAGTTAGCGGGAGGTGCGGAGGTCCCTACCCTATATGACCAAGTATCATCGTTGAAAACGACTGTTTCCCAATGGTCGATTCCACCTTGGGCTTTCGAACCAAAAGGAATGCTCAAGACCATTATAAAGAACAGTACCAATCGAAATTTTGACCTATTCAGAATGGGCAATATTGGCATGGATTTGAATTCTAAGTGACGGCTATGCCCCATTAGTAGTAAATTTATGAATCTATCCATTCGTCTTCTATTCTCTTATTGCAATAAAGATGAATAGAGATTCATCAATAGCATAATACCAAATCCAAATAAGTAGTTGCCATTAATACATTTTACAAATGCATTAATAGCCATGAAACCAAACCCGATTAAATGACTTCTTTCTGAAAATATCGTTTCATCCTATAATATATACAATGCGTTCATTACGACTCTATTTATCAGTTTCAGTTATTCAATGAAATAGATAAAGGCGTGCTCTTTACAGTTCAAATAACAATCTCAACTCCAATTCGTTTATTCAAATTTTCACTTTTTATGAAATTTAGATTTGACAGCTTCTTAGAGTAAACTGTTTTGCATAAGGCAGCATTCAAAATCATTCCAACCCAGAAATAAAGTCCATGGAAATGCCAAGCCTTAAATATTGCATGATTTCACTTTTCAAGTGTAATCAAGGTTTTAAACATACTCCCTTGTTATACAGCTTCGATTTAAGAATGAATCTTCTCTTTACTAAACCAAACTCAGAAAATCGTTTTCATTATAGCTGCAAAATAACCATCTAAGATTCGGCTATGTATTGTCTCTCTGCGACACAGAGAGACAGTTCATCACACGCTCGTTTTAAAATAGTTTCATATCAATAAATCATTCGTAAACAAGTTCTGTTCAATAATTTTTTTATTCTCTAAACTGTGTTCAACCAGCCATTTCAAAAAAGCATCAATTCTTTCCGGTTTCATGAATCCACATTCTTTATCGTTGCCAAAATACGGAGCTGTAACATCTATTGATCTATTGATATCTATATTGGCCTTGTCGTAATCTGTTAGGTAGTCCTTTAATATGCTTACCGACTTAGATTTGTTTTCTGCTGCAAATAAATACCCTTTTCGAGTCGCTTTAATAAAAAGAGAATACGCATGCTTATTAGCTACTAGACAGCTATTCCTCGTAATTATAACCGGTGAATAACAATATGGAATGCCAAATTTCGACATTGAAAATTTGTTCAACTCTATCTGTTTGCTCTCAGCTTCAACACCCTCCCAATTATCAAATATCCAAGTTGAATCTGCCTTACCCTCTAATAAGGTGTTCCATATTCCCAACTTTTCAGGATAGACTATTTCCATATTTCCTATTCCACCGTCATTCTTAACCATTTCATTTACAATATGGTCTTCATAACGCGCTTTGTAGGATGCGTATATTTTTCCATCTAAGAATTTAGGGGAATCCAAATTAGACGATTTTAGCGAAGCGATACTGCTAATATCCTTTTGTAAAATGGCAAACACCGCAACCGCATCTACCTCGTTTTTTTTGTTATTCAGACTAATTACGGTTTCAAAAGGAGCAATTGCAAAATCGGCCAATCCTAGCTCGAGTTTCTTAGCTGGCGTAATTTGGTAATTATCCTCAAGAGGATTTAAAATTTCGACATCCATTCCTTGTTCTTGATAATACCCTAATTCTTTCGCGACCAATATCCCGATATGATTAATGTTGGGAGTCCAGTCTAATGCTATTTTCAATATGCTCATATTTAAACTTAGGCTTTGATATTCTATTTACAGTTAACAACCCCATGCATAATGTCGTACTTAACCCAATTGGGTTGCTATTCAAAATAGCATAAGAACGAATTACTTTATTTCAAATAATCTTCCCGATTCTTATAATTATGCTTTAGCTGTTCTAGATTTATATACCAATTTGTATACGTTTCAGGATAATTGTACTTGTCTATTTGTACTGGCATAATGTGTTCAATATTACTTTTATAATCCGTAATAATATTATCCAATCTTTCTGAACTCAATAATCCAGAATTATTTAAATCATTAAAACGTGCGTCGTATATGTTTTTAAATGTTTCATCCGCATACATTACATTGAATAAATCTGTAATAACATTCGCAGTACCTGAGTTATTTATAAAACTAAGAGGCGGATTATCGATACCTCTGTTGACCGCAGCATCTAAATCAAACATTATAAATCGAAAAGGACCATCATTAATAGCGAAAAAACGCACATTATTTCTTGGCCAATCCAAATTCCCTATATACGATTCGAAGATCATATAATCAATAAAATTATCAACATCAATCTCATTACTCAGATATGTAAAATCTCCGTTCTCAATAGCATCAATAAAATTGGCAATTTTATCAAAATCTCCATCCTTCATTTCTAAACCTCCATCTCCATTAATTTTAGCAAGTGTGATTTCGCTTTTGCTGACATCGTACAACCTAGACATACCATTTGTATTCGCTTCAGTTCTCAAATTCATTACACCATAAAAAGCATCATTTACAAATACAACTACTTGTTCAGCATATGTTAAATCTATGTTCAAACCAGCATCAATTGCCAATTTTGTTAAACTCATATCTTTTAACATGGTACTTCTAAAATCTATTCCTGAGTTTCTAAATCGAAATGCCTTAATCTTATCTAAAGAATGAAAAGGCAATATCTCTGGGTCTATTAATTTTCTATCTTCATTATTATACGTATTATCAAACTTCACCCCTAAGGACTTTAAGCTATACTTGGCACTAGATGATCCCTTTATCTCAATTTCTACAACCTCATTCTCTAATAAAATCTCTCCATTCTTATATACGCTTAATACAGCATCAATTTCTATATCAATTCCAAAATTAGAATACATCTCATTAAACTCAGCCTGATCTACTATTAGATTAGCAATTTTCAGCGTCGTATTAATATTATCTGGGCTCAAGGTTTTATAATCCTGAACAGGTATTTTTATATCTTCTTCATACTTTGTACAAGCAAACAAAAGACTAACAACTAACATTATAAAGATTACTTTCTTCATTATCTATACTTTAAGACTAATCTTTTGTCTTTAATTTATATATCACTCCCAAATACAATCCATTTTTCGGATTGCTAAATGTAGAAAAATCGGGTATGTCATTTATCATCCAATTTGTATAAAATGAAAACTCCAATCTTGTATTGTAACTATATATAATCTTTGTCAATAAATCGTATCTTAAATTATTATCACTTTTAAAATCAATTTCATCGAAATCTTTATTGTTCTCAATACTCGCTCCAATGTTAAACTTCCACATATCATTTATGACATAGCCTGCATACAACGGAACTTGACCTCTTAGGCTGTTGTAGGTAATCTCTAGCGTTTCAATCTCTACCTGGCCTCTATTATACTTACCAAACATTCCTGTTTCAAGGAAAAATTTATTATTAAAATAATATAAGTAATTAAAACCAAATCGCATACCGAATGCTCCTGTTTCTTCTATCTCTTGATTATCAAATTCGATTTCACCTTGAAATGTATATCCTAAATTCAATTCAACTTGAAACTCACTCTGCGAAAAAGAAATGAATGGGCAAAAAATGATTAATAATAAACTTATTTTCTTCATTAATATAATTTGACTATTTCCTAGCAAAGTTAATTACAGAACCTACAAAGAACCTAAATGTTCCTCTCGCAATAATAAAAAGACAATCCTCCTAAAGTGAATCCAAAACATATGTATGCAATGGCTTTCATATCGTACGTCTGATTCGAACATTTTATTTTCGCTGAGTATGTTCGTTGTTTCAATGTGGGAGTTTTAATTTTTATAACAATCTGGAGTATTGTTTATATGCATTGTTGAACGAATCCTCCCTATGGTCGGAAGCCTTTCTCATTTTGATTAAAAGTACTATATTTTTTAAATCAACTAAAATCTAAACTATGGATCATGTATAA
>Ga0222632_1000837_pt1 | contig 13693 bp, 18 predicted proteins | sample AntAcemetageno46_FD_179828 | JGI IMG/M metagenome (GOLD analysis project Ga0222632, IMG submission 179828) | Saline water microbial communities from Ace Lake, Antarctica - #46 | ecosystem: Environmental > Aquatic > Non-marine Saline and Alkaline > Saline | place: Antarctica: Ace Lake | collected...
ATAATAATTTTATAGTTCTTTGCAAGTCTTGGTCATGTCAGCACATTTTCACGAAGTTGACATATAAAAATAACTTGACATTGTTTATTCTTTGTCTATACTACATGTAATATATTGTTTATATTTCTTTGTTCTCCTATGGCGCCATTGAATAACTTATCTTCTTCTGCTCAAAAATCAGGTAAATACCTTGGAACATTTGCTATAGCATTGTTACAATTATTTCTAGCAAAACAAGCAGACGCACAAGTTTTCATTAGTCCAGCTACACAAATGCACATCCAAAAGGATGCATCTATTCATATTCCATGACTGTCAGTAGATAGTGGAAGTATGCATGGAAACTGAACTATCACCAACTATGGTGATTGGAATGCAAATGTCCCCGTGATGGATGATACAGATTCTATCCATGTTCATCAGCAATGAAATAGTATTGGATGATCACAATGAACCAATTTTTATAAACTCACAACCAAAAATCCAACAGGAGTGACTCTGGCAAATACACTAACTTCTCCAGTACGTGTTCGTGATACATTAACAACGCAGGAGTGAGTACTTGCTCTCAATGGAGAAGAAATATCACTATGATTTACCGGAAAATTAGCTGAAAATGATAGCAGTTATGTTTTTGATAATGTCAACGGCGGAAAAATAACAGCATCCGGCATTTTAAATAATCCTACAGCAGTCAATATTTGAGATTTAGGAGTAGAAATAACATGAGGAGGAAATATGGATACGGTAAATATAGAGCGCCAAAATATGGACCAACTATCAGGCCAATGAGCGTATCTCAATTATAAAATATCTCCAAAAAATCAACCTGTGGGCAATGTTACTATCACGATGCTACATGCTCCACAAAATATTCAAATAGGACAAGATCCAGCGTCATTTGATATATACAGAGAGGATGCCTCAGTTTGGTTGCCGACATGAGCAACATCTGATGTGCCAAACAGTAGCGTATCTGTTGTTCTTACTGATGGATTCAAAGATGGATTAACGCTTTGAGATAGTTGAATACCTCTTTCAGTCCAGATAATAAGTTTCTCTGCCGATTGCCAAAACTGAATAAACGCATTAAACTGGAGAACAGCGACAGAGACTGATAGTAACCATTTTGAAGTACAAAGAAGTACTGATGGATCTGCATGGACAACTATAGGACAAGTAATGGCTGCGGGTAACTCAACACAAGAACAAAATTATGTATTTGATGATGAGCAAGCTGGGGAGGGAATAGTATATTACTATCGTTTTATTGAAATAGATAACAATGGAAATGAATCAACACATAGTCAGATTGTTGCATCAAACTGTGTGGTAGAAGGAATTTATGCACTTTCCGTATTTCCAAATCCTACATCAGGATCACTTACAATCCAGCTTCAATCCAATACCAAAAAGACTATGTCTATGCAAGTATTTGATATGAATGGAAAGGCAGTATATCAAGAAGATATCAATACTGTATTTGGAATTATCCAGTATTATGAAGATTTTTCTAATTTGGCTGATGGAATGTACGCACTCAAAGTTTGAGATAAAACAGTAAGGTTTATTGTGGCGAGATAAATATCTCTACTTAGTAATGAAAAACCACTCCTAATAAAGGAATGGTTTTTGTTTGTATTTAATATTTGTTTTATCTATTATAATAAGAGATAAATGCATCAATTATCTATTGAAACAACTCTTTGAGTGTTTTTGATATATTCTCTTTGTGTTAAGTAGGGAAACATTACTTATGTCTTTTCTATACCCCAGTTAGTCCAAGAAAATTATATCTCAGCTACAGCTAGATTCTCTCGTTTTTTTATATGAGAAAGTAATGCTGCAGTTTTCTGATAATCTTCTCCTTTTGAGAGCATATCCTCATCATCTTCTTCGTACAACCAGTTGATTATCAAAGGCTGTAAGCCAAGTGCCTTTGTATCGGTAGTTAATATCTTTTTGATATCTTTAATCGTAGCTGTGCTTATATATTCTAGCTTAAAATTAAGTGTTTGCGTCAATTGATTTTCACAGAGTTTCTGAATTCCATCATGAACTTCATTCCAAAAATTTTCATCTCTTTCAAGACATCTCCCATCCAAAGTAATTGATTGATTTATAGGGTCGTACTTTACTTCAGGAGTTGATTTTGTTCTTTCGATATTTAGTTGCATACTATGGTTGTAGTATATAAATATGAAAATCATATGATTTAAAAGAAAAAAGTCAAATAAATTATACTCAATCGTATTTTTATAAAAAACTATCCATTTCCCAAAAAATTCCTCTTGAAAAATAAAAAAAAATACCTACTATAGCACCTGTATGGATATAGTGATACATCACATATCCAAAGGTCGAGACTATTTTTATATCCTATATTACACAACCCATGAGCACACTCATCCCACTAGAAGACCACATTATCGTGGAAACTATTGCAGAAGAAACCACTACCAAAAGTGGGATCATCCTCCCAACAGACGACAAAGAAAAACCATCCAAAGGAAAAGTCATCGCAGTCGGTGCTGGAAAGATCTTAGATAATGGAACAAGAGGACCTATTGATGTTCAAGTTGGCGATGTTGTCTACTTTACTATGTACGCACCAGACGAAATCGACGTTGATGGAAAAAAGTATCTTGTCGTGAAGCAAAGTTCTATTTTGGCTAAACAAGGGTAATTATTTATATACTAATCTTATATACATATGGCAAAATTAATCAACTACGGCGACGAAGCTCGCAAAGAAGTATTCGCAGGTATCGAAATGGTCGCAAACGCGGTCAAAGTAACCATGTGACCTAAAGGTCGCAATGTGATTCTTGATAAAGGATATGGTTCACCTACTGTCACCAACGACGGAGTAACGGTAGCCAAAGAAATAGAATTTGAAAATAAGTACCACAATATCGGAGCATCGATCGTAAAAGAAGCTGCTGAAAACACTAACAAAGAAGCAGGAGACTGAACAACAACCACAACAGTCTTAACCTATGCGATGGCACAGGAAGGACTCAGATATATTAGATCAGGAGTTAATCCATTTGCACTCGGAAGAGGATTACACAAAGCAGTTGCAAAACTCATTGAAGAACTAAGAAATGAAACTAAACAACTCCAAACCAAAGAAGAGATCCAGCAAGTTGCGACAATTTCTGCTCAAGACGACGAAGTCGGAGCATTGATTGCTGATGTGATGGATGAAGTCGGACAAGACGGAGTCATCACCGTAGAAGAAGGAAAATCATTTGGATTGACGAAGGAGTTAACCAAAGGTATGCAGTTTGATCAAGGATACGCTTCGCCATATTTTGTTTCTGATAGTCAACGTATGGAAGCGGTGATCGAAAAACCAGCTATCCTTATTACTGACAAAAAAATTAGCTCTATCAAAGATATTCTTAAAATACTTGAAGAACTATCAGCATCAGGAAAGAAAGATGTTGTTATTATTGCTGAAGATATCGAAGGTGAAGCGCTGGCTTCGTTGGTATTAAATAAAATGAGAGGAATGCTCAATGTCCTTGCGATCAAAGCACCATGATTTGGTGATAGAAAAAAAGAAATGCTCGCAGATATTGCAGCAGTCACAGGAGCGACTGTCGTTACCGAAGAGTTGTGATTGAAACTTGATGATGCAAATATTAGTATGCTTGGATCTGCAGACAAGATCATCGCATCTAAGGATAAAACCATTATCGTATGAGGAACAGGAAAACAAGATGTTATTGATGAAAGAGCAAATCAACTCAGAGCTCAGATTGGCAATAGTACATCTGATTATGATAAAGAAAAAATTGCTGAAAGATTGGCAAGATTGGTCGGAGGAGTTGCCGTGATTCAAGTATGAGCTGCGACCGAGATGGAAATGAAAAATAAGAAGTATAAAATCGAAGACGCACTCAATGCTACTCGCGCAGCTGTGGAAGAGGGAATTGTTGTTTGATGATGAACAGCACTAGTTAAACTAGCGAAAAAACTGGATGGATTTGTTCTTGCAGACGCAGATGAACAGATTGGTGTAGAGATTATCAAAAACGCTATTGTTTATCCAGTTATCCAGATCGCAAACAATGCTGGATATAAAGGAGATCGAGTAGTAGAAAAAGTAAAAGAACATAGTGATTTCAATTATGGATTTGACGCAAAGACAGGAGAATTTACGGACTTATTCCAAGATGGAATTATCGATCCGTCTAAGGTATTACGTGTCGCACTTGAAAACGCAGTCTCAGCAGCAGCAATGTTCTTGACGACTGACGCAGTTATCGTGGACGCACCCAAAAAAGAATCAGATCCAGCACCAGATATGGGCTGAATGTGAGGTATGGGTGGTATGTGATGAATGGGTTGAATGTGAGGTATGTACTAAGACTATTGATACAACATACAAAGCTCTCCTTTATGGAGAGTTTTTCTTTAATTGACATAATGGGGCAAATACATATAATAAACAATATCTATATTATTCTATACTCATGAAAAACGAAATAAGTGTATCGCAGATAAAAAGAACACTACAAAAAAATGCTCAGAAGCCTATTGCTGAACAGGCAGAAGCTTTGTATGCTGTTTTTCAGATGGATAAATTTCTTCTAGGACTAAGTATGAGTAAAAGTAGTTATGAAATAGATCGTATTCGTAGAACAAAGAATATTAATGCAAAAGATACATCTGGGAAAACCGTATTGTGTAGTTTAGTTTATTGGTGAGATTTTAAACTATATTCTATGGCGATACAATTAGGGGCAGATCCACATACGCTCAGAAGGGACGGTAAAAATTTGATGTATGATGCTTCAATATCTCATTCTTGTAATAAAGACATTATTGAATCACTAGTTTATGACTATGGTTTAGATCCTAATGATGCATGAGATTCCATCCCATTATTTAATGCGATTGCATGTTGATCTTTTGATATGTTTCAGGTACGACTTAGAGTTTGAGCGGATCCACATATGTTAGATGGTAGATGAGAGAGTATTGTTTTTTATGCATTGCTTTGTCACAAAACAAAGATAATTCTCTATATACTAAAAAAATATCCTGACTTACTTTTTGAGCCAAACAAAGATAATGAGCTTCCTATAGAGATGCTGAAGAGAGGTTGTAGTAAGACAGTAAGAAAAGCGATGAATATTGCTTACGACAAAGAAATACAAAGGAGAGAATTACAGTAAAAATTTAAAATACTATATACAGAGAAATCAGAGTTTTTGTATTATAGAAACAATCAAATATCATCAAGAGTCTCTTTCTTTTGCATTGATTTTTTGGAAAAATAAACTATAAGAAAGAATGGAAAAACGACAATCAACATCTTATAATATACCCAAAAAATATATAAAACGATGAGCAATCGGAGCATTATCGTTACTCGCTATTTTCAAATGACCAGCATGTTATCAAGAGAGAAAAGATCTTCATAATATCAAGAATGGACGACTTGAGTACACAGAAAAATGATGACGAATAGATCGATGACACGCAGATCCATGATGAGCGAGAAATTTACGAAATCGTATGAAAAATCCAAAAGATACTCTCAGTGATCCTGACTATGGTTTTGTACACTATGGACAGCACCAGAGAATAAAAGGACGAAAGTTTTGAGTAGACAAACAGTACATTAGAAAGTTTTGAATAGATAAACAATATCTTATCTGCAAAGATATGACAGAACAAGAGAAGTTGTCTGTAGCACTTGCTATATTATTAGAAGTTTCAGAAGAATTTGAAGAATATCAATCTTCAACAGACCGATGAACCGGAAGCTCGTATAATGAAGCAGATATATTTTCTAATGTACTCGGATTCTATATCGCATCGGGACAGTATAGTAAAAATGAAATAAGGGATATTTTGATTCCTGTTGGAGTTGATAGTTCATTAGCTTTATATAATCAAAGAAAGATAGGAAAAAATAGAATTAAAGAAACAATCATTCAACAAGATACAGACGGAGATATATCCGTAGATCCATATCCTTCTCCATTTAATATCCAGCCAGCAGAAAAAGGTCTGTTGTTTAAAGACTATAAATAAAAGAAAAAATTATGGCTAGCTAAAAATATTGAGACTCCATAATATTTCAATATACAAGACATATTTATCATTATTTTTTATATATGCCAGTATTTGCTGATTATCCACATTTTACTCCAAATCTCACTCCCAAAGAGATGTTTCAGGCCGGGATTTTTGGTGGTACATATTTTAGATCAATACATTCCCAAGTGACAGGAAAAGATTATATTGATGCTCATCAAGAGTTTCCAGCTGATCGATTTGATGGAGTAGTCGTCACGGATACCAAATATGATAAGAAAAAAAATAAATATACCATCAAATGTAGCACATCACTCGAAGATCGAGAAAATAGTGGATGGATAGATCCACAAGATCCGTATGGATGGGTACAACGGTATTGTAGATTTTATCTTGGGAGAAGAACATCTGACGATGATCGCCAGATTAAAAGACGACAATGAGTAGCTTGACCCAAAGGGAGATTCAAAACGCGTCTTATATGACTTATTCGTTCAAGTTACACGCTATATGATGATCCAGTCGTGAGTCCTAAGATAAGGCAATTATTGTTACATCGAGCTTGTGAAATCACAACAGACGATGTTTATAATAATTAGAGAGCGTATTGTTTTTATGGGTAATATAAATATAGCTAGGCTATGATATATATTTATTTTTGTACCTTGCTGATGAAAAAACTCTCCCATTACCAAATCATCTGGATAATCGCATTCATAATCTTTGTTGCTATGATAGTATATCCATTATTAGTAAAGAAAGACGTGTCTCCTATTACATCTTTCCAAGAATGTCTGGATGCTGGCTATCCTATTATGGAATCTTATCCAAGACAGTGTAATGCTGATGGAAATAGTTTTGTCGAAGAGATTGAAACATTGGAACAAGAAACGGTATTCTGTACCATGGATGCAAAAGTATGTCCTGATGGATCTGCTGTTGGAAGAGTCTGACCAGACTGTGAGTTCTCTCCATGTCCAGGCGAATAAATTTGCGATTTTTTTTATAAATCCATATAATCAGATAGAGATTTTATTATTGCCATAGTGTATGATACACAATCTATCAAAAGTAGTTCAAGACCCTATATCGCTTCTTCGATGATCATTTATTGTCTGATTAATGAGCATTTTGCAGTATCGACAATTTGATTTTGAGCTTGTTCTAGGAAATTTATGACTAGCGTTTGCTTGGACAGAAGTTATTTTGTATACATCTATTACCCTATTGTTTGCATTGTTTGTTATGGCACAAACCTATAAGATAAGATACTTTTGTGTAGCAGAGAAAAAAAAGACCGTAGGAGGTTTTATTGGATGACTTATCGGTATGGTTACCGTTGGATGTCCTGCGTGTAGTATTACTATAGCATCATTTATTGGACTATCATGATTGATCGCACTCTTGCCGTTTGATTGATTAGAATTGAAAGTGATTGCGGTGTGTTTACTTGTTCGGTCTAATTATACGATACTGAGAGATTTAACCGTATGTATAGTAAAAAACACAAAAAAAAGATAATCTTCTTGTTTTTTATAGAGAAAGATTACTTATTGCCGCGTATCACTTTAAGTAGAAACGAAATAAGTGCAATAACTAACAATAAATGTATTATTCATCATACATTATATCCCAAAAATCCAATAGCCCATCATATAACAAGAATAACAGCAATAATATACAAAAGATTTCCCATGGTACAACAAAGAGAATAAAATATAACAGTATATTATAGACAAACTCTACCCTTAAAACAAAATATAACAAGAGATTTATTCTTTCTGGAAGAAGCTCCATATTTCGTCTGCAGCAAATTCAGGCCAATTATGTGGATAATATGATCACCATCCATAGTCTTGCGTATGCGGACATCGTATAACCTCAGCTCCATCAAGACAATTAGTATATCTCACACAATTTCCGTTAGCTGGATTTTCCATAGCAACAAAAGTATTGGGTTCACATTGATTTTGTTCCAGAAGTTTGTCACGAGCATATTCTCATCCACCAAATGAAGCAAGATTATCCTTTGGATTGTGCATAATGATGGCGGCAACAGGACCACTACAATTGTTTGGTGTAATACTTCATCCTACACTTCCCATCGCACGGATAACATCACCACGAGCACAAGCAAGGGTATTAGTAAACCATGCGCCCAGAGAGTGTCATACAACATATATTTCATCCATATCAATGCAATAATTATCCCCAAATTCTTGCACAAGTTGATCAAAGAGAGAAAAATCTCTTAACTCATTACTAGGGTCTCATCCATTACTTCGTCCACGACCACCACCCGCAGTTAGTCCTGCAGGATAAACAATAATTCCATCTTTATCTCGGACTCTATCGATATTATAGTATCATTGAACATCTTCATTGGAATTAGTACGCCCATGGAAGGCAAAGATAAGTTTTGTTGGGGAATTGTGATTATACCTTGATCCAACAGTAGTAATATATTCACGCTGGATACCATTTATCATCGAAGTATAAGGCATAGTACTTGGAGGATTCTGTCTAAGACAGCCAGCAGATTTATTACTACGAATATTATCAAAAACAATTTTTTCTTCTCTTTCAGCTAATAAGTTGTAAACAAGATGACTAACTTCTGCACGAGTTATTGCCCTATCAGGATTAAGTGCATATTTTGAGAATATATTGTTGTTATGAACAAAATCAACATATTGGATATACCGACGAGCAGTAGATTCCTCTTGAACAGGAGCATCAAATGCCTCCAATGCCATTTTGAGTCACTCTGCAACAGTCACAGCATTATCGGGTTTAAATTTTCCATCAGGATATCATTTGACGATGTTATTTTGCTTAGCATAACAGACATAGATGGCATACCATTGATCCGTTGCATCAGGAAAACAGTCAAAAACATGATTAACAGATTGCCAATCAGCAGGTATTTTCGCTTCCAATATTATCTTAAGTATCTCTGCACGAGTAATACTTTGGTCTGGTCTAAATGTCTGATCTGGATATCACTTTACAATTCCACGATCATGCAACACAAGTATTGCTTCTGCATATGTATGCTCAATCACATCAGAAAATAATCCATAAGATGTTCAGAGTGAAAATAGTATCACTAAGATGCTACTGATAATTTTTTTCATGGGAGCTCGTAGTCTAAAAAACACAATAAGTATAGGTTTATATTTCCTACTAGCAAGAAGACAGTGCAATGAAAAAACCCTCAGTCGAAACCGAAGGTTTTTTTGGGTTTGGTGGGAATTGAACCCACGACCAGTGGCTTAAAAGGCCATTGCTCTACCCCTGAGCTACAAACCCAAAGAGGGTGGGGGATATCGACTAAGCGATAAACCCACGCATTCTTTTGTGTATTTTTGCTTTCAACTTTACTTTAACAACAGATCCATCTTCCAATACCATCTTAGATGTGATAAGATTTGGTTTAAATGTTCTCTTGGTAGCTCTCATAGAATGAGATCTTTTATTTCCAGATTTTGTACCTGATCCAGTAGCATAACATATTCTTGGCATAATAGTAGGCAATAGAATAAAATAATTATTCAGTTTTCTTTTCTTCTTCTTCTTTTTGAGCTGCAACAGCGTTTCCTGCTGCGTCCTCAGTTTCTGTTGTTGTGTCTTCTTCTTCTTCTACTTCATCAGTAAGAGCAACCACAGTAATAACTGCTTGTTCTCCGTCAGTAAGTATCTCTACTTTATCACTAACAACTAAGTCACTAACAAAGATAACATCATTAAGTGTTACTATAGTTGATATATCGATAGTAATATCATGAGGAAGATCTTGAGGGAATGCCTCCACTTCTATAGTATCTCTAACCAATTGTACTTTTCCTTCTCCAAGTTTTTCAATAGGAGCAAGTCCAGTCAATATAACAGGAACATCAACTGTCACTTTTTCATCAGCTCTTACTGCGTGAAAATCGATATGAAGAACATAATCAGTAAGAGGATCCAATTGGATATCCTGTACAAGAGCAAGTTCTTTCATATTTTCACCTTTAAGAGTGATAGCAGTTGAACTACCTCCTGCTTTATATATTTTGATAAATGCGTTTTTGTCGCAACTTATCATAATTGGTTTTTCAAGATGTCTTCCATAAACGATAGCTGGGATAAGGCTTGCTTTTCTCAATGCCTTTACTTTCTTACCAGTAACATCGCGATGTGCAATTTTGAGTTCCATAATTAAGGATACATGATAATAAAATTATATTTATTTTGTTTCTTCTGTAGTTGTTTCATCTTTTGCTTCAGGAGTAGCTTCAACTTCAGCTGCTTCCGCAACTGGAGTAGTTTCTACAACCACTTCTTCAGTAGGAGTTTGTTCTACAGGAGCAACAACTTCTTCTTGTGCAAATAGAGCACGAGCTTGAGCGAGAAGGTCACTTTCCTTGATATCTACCGTGATCATACTCTTCATTTTAGCTCATTTACCAACTTTTTCTCTAATATAGTTGATTCTTGCTCTTCTTGTTTCAAATTGATCCAACAAGATCACTTTTTCAAACTTAGGAAAAGAAAGTGGAAATATTTTTTCTACAACAACTCCAGCAATAGTTCATCTAATAGTGAACATTCCATCTGGACTATTAGGTTTCTTAACTTGGATAACGAGTCCTTTAAATTTCTGAACTCTCTTTACATCTCATTCTCCTACATCTTCATGTAGTTCCAAAAACATACCAGACTTTATTTTAAGTACAGGATATTTGTTTTTAGTATAGAGTTGTTGTAATCTTCAAAAGTGCATAACTGAACCGGTAATATAAGTAAAATTATTTGCTTCTACTATTCAATACTTTAGCCTTCCATTTCTTTTGTTGTTCAAGCATTCTTCTGATATCCATGATAACAACTTTTTCTACTCTTGTAAGAGCCTGTCTCATCTTTTTTCTTGCTTTCGTTTTAAGTCTTCCCATTATGCAGGTATTTTAGATGCTAAATCAGTTAGTCACTTTTTCTCAGCATATGCTTTGAGTATTGCAAAAGTGATACCATATTTTTTCAATCTTATAACAGCCTTCTGTTTCGCATGGATAGTCCATTTAGTCTCACCACCTTTCGCTTCTTTTTTAAGAACCGCAAGATATGTTTCTTTAACTTTTTTATATTTATCTCAGGATTTTTTACGAACCGTATTGAGGTTATATAATACGCGCTCAAACTTTCCTCCATTAGTATCTCCCATAATAACAACATAACAGTGTAAAATACAACAGTCATTGATTTACTACCAACAACATATCGATTAGTTAATATATTTAGCCATATAAGCAAATGCTTTATTAGCATCAGCCATTTTATGAGATTCATCTTTCTTTTTTACAGCAGATCCTTGACCAGAGTATGCAGCCAACAATTCTTCTGCAAGTTTTTTATGAATAGGTGCACCTTTCTTTCCTCTAGCTGCCTCAAGAATCCATCTTACAGCAAAGAAAAATCTCTTAGCTGGCTTTACTTCAACAGGAACTTGATATACAGAACCTCCAACTCTTTTTGATTTGATCATCATAGAAGGAGATGCGTTTTCAATAGCAGTTTCTACTACAATAGTAGGATTCATATGACCACTTACTTTAATTTCAGCAAGAACATCTGCGTATACTTTTTTCGCAACACTCTTCTTACCATGTTTCATGATGTAGTTAATCAATCTTTCTTCCTTTTCTGTTGTCTTTGGAGAGATTGTAACACCATCGTTTTGGAATTTTCCCATCAAACAATACACAATAAATATAAAGATTATATATAATCTATAGTTATATTACTCAACAGCGAGATGAATAATATACCATAACACAGCATCAAATTTTAGGTTTTTAAATTACGCTTTAGGTTTTTTTGCACCATACAATGATCTTCCTTGTCTTCTATTTGGTACAGCATTTGCATCGTATTTACCTCTCACGATATGATACTTTACTCATGGAAGATCTTTCACTCTTCCTCATCTTACTAAGACCACACTATGCTCTTGTAATGTGTGAGATTCTCCAGGGATATATGCCAATACTTCCATACCATTAGATAATCTTACTTTCGCAAACTTTCTTTGCGCAGAGTTAGGTTTTTTTGGAGTCATAACAGATACTTTCAGACATACTCATCTTTTGAATGGAGCAGGAATAGCAATTTTCTTGTTGTTATTCAATCTGTTTATACCAAATTGCAAAGCAGGAGATTTAGATTTGAAAGTTTTTCTTTTTCTTCCGTGTTTGATTAGTTGGTTAATTGTAGGCATGATAGCTAATATGAACAATTGTTAAATACACAAAAATATGTGTTTACCTTACCACTATAATGAAACAAAAACCAAAATCAAGAAATAATTTGACATTTTACACATCCAACAGCTATCTATTTTTGATCGTTATAATTACGAGTATAGAAAACCCGTTTTTTGATACAAGAAAAAAGGAGCCGAAGCTCCTTCTCTATTAATTTTTATACACATCCAACACTTGGGTAAATTCATTCATCCCTGGTGGAAGGCTTTGTCGAAGAGCCGGATTGTATTCGATAAGAACTGCTGCTCCATCAAATATCTTATTTCTTCTTTCTGCTTTAGCGGCAGAACTATTTGGATCATTGTTTTGCATTCAGAACCATGTATTCAAATGAGATCTTCTTTGTGCGACGAGTTGGTTGATGTTTTGTCAGATAAGAACTCATTTTATCGTAAGTCATCCTTCATTACATCGAGGTTTACCAAAGGTGTTGTTGATGATCAAATTAGGATCAGGTACACCAAATCATTGATCGGTGATAAATACACCATTCACAACTTGTCTTGTTTGGCATGCGTTGTTTATAGGTTCTTTGAAACTTACTTTTCCTCATTTGACTAAGAACATTCCATTAGTTGTCGTCATAGATCATTCGACGACCAAATCCATTCCATCGACAATCATTGTAAATGGTTTGGTGAAGCTTGTCATTTCTTTGAGGGTGATTCTTGTTGCTCCTTGGCTTTCAAAGATATAGATCTGTTGTCCAGGGACTTTGCTTACTTTTATTTGCCCAGCGTTACTAAACAAACTATTGATTGCTGGGTCATTGACTACGACAGCAAGTTGTTTGTATTTACTCACAAAGTTATGCATCAGAAGGTTGGTATTTGGATTGATAGCATATTGTGATTCATTCAATACCATAATACTTGCTAGATCCGTCGATGATGATATGAGAGATCCATTCATATTATAGAAGTTGCTTAGATTGATGTTTGTCGTTTGAGGTGTGTTATTGAACGCACTCTTTTGGACAAGATATGGTCTGGTAACAGCAAAGTTTACTTCACATACTCTATCTACTCTTTGTGGATTTGGGATGAAGTTTTGATTACTATCACAGTATTCGTATTCTAATTTTTCTAATACTACTTTATACTCTCCAAACTTATTGATAGTATTAGGTAATTGTCGATAGTATCTTCCCATCGCTTGTGAGAGAGAATCAGCAAATGTGTTATTAAAATAATCAAAATATTCGTCATTATTTATCCAACTATTCCCAAAACATGGTGTTGTAAATGTATCCAATTCGCTTCCTGGATTTAATTGATTTGGAGCATAGAATGAGAATGTACATTGCATTGTTCCTCTTGGTATTGAGTTTGGTT
>Ga0222632_1000838_pt1 | contig 13672 bp, 15 predicted proteins | sample AntAcemetageno46_FD_179828 | JGI IMG/M metagenome (GOLD analysis project Ga0222632, IMG submission 179828) | Saline water microbial communities from Ace Lake, Antarctica - #46 | ecosystem: Environmental > Aquatic > Non-marine Saline and Alkaline > Saline | place: Antarctica: Ace Lake | collected...
ATAAATTAGTCAATTTTCGAATATTCTTTGCCTTAGATCTATATAATCCAATAGATTTTATAGCTTGTTCATAAGCATCATATCCCATATCTAAAATATCTTGTGGTGATGTAATATACTGGAACAAACCTAATGTTACTTTATTTACTTGTTTATCCGTTGCTTGAGCACTCATAATTACCGCAATCAGTAGTTGAAATGGGGTAGAGTAGTGTAACTCGGTAGTTGCATCAGGATATAACACTCCCAATGTATCAAAAACCCAAGCCAAATCAGTTTTTTTCATACAAAAAATACAAATAAACATAATCCAATGTAACAAATCAACACACAGAATCCAGTCAATATACAATATAGCAGAAAAACAGCTGAAATTTGACAAAACAATACTTTGTCAATACAATAAGACTACTTTACATATAAAAACAAATATGTACAAATACATCTCAATAGTAAGTATAATAACAATATGTCTTTTTGGACAAGTATTCTCCTACCAAGAAGACATACCATTCAAGATATATCTAGAAAATATACAGGCAGCTAGCAAATTTTGAAGTCATCTTTCTCCAGCACAGATAGAATTATCATATAATAAGTTCGCTGACTGAATATGTACTCGACAAGAAGATACGGATAATTTCTATATAGATCCAATATGTTTTGTACAAAAAGTATACCCTACAATGGAATTCACACAAGTTGTAGACACATTATATAACAATATACAATGATTCAATCAAGTATACAATACTGCCCCCACAGAATCTTTCAACTATGAATGATGATCTCCAATATACAAAAGCAACCTATCTCGAGATTTTGTTCTCCTCCAAAATACTCAAGCACACAAAGCTATTGCAACATTTCATAGCATCGAAGAAGACAGAATACAAGTACCAAAAAACATCATCGCTGAACTCATAGCACAAGACTATACATTTTATGCAGTATACAATGACACCAGCATGCGTAAATGATGTACATTACAAAACTATGAAATAGCACTCAACAGTATGGACAAAGTATTTCTATACCCATGAGATACATTTAATTTTAACAAACATATAAGTGGTCGCGATTATTGTACATGAAGGTGACGTACAGATTTACAATTCTATGGAGGAGTGTGTGGAGCTGCATCACAGCTTTTTAGAACATCACTTATTATGCCATCATTAGAAACGACAAAAAGATATGGACATAGTGAACGATGGTCTCGTTATTACGGAGAGGAGATAACAGGAGATGATGCGGCAATATATGAAATGAGTAAACAGTTAGAAATAAAAAATAATGATACTCGTGGATTGTATTTTAGAACGATACAATGAGACAACTACACTTATCTTGTCTCAATATCTCCATATAAATCAAAACAATGAGTACAAATAACAAGAGAACGAGAAACAACCCTCAAAACAAATATAACAAAAAACATTTATGATATACATACACAATACAAAATAGAAGATTCTGTAAGTTTCCCTACTCGCTACAGCAAGAAGAATTATACAAGCAACTAAACATACTTAGGTAAAAAACAAAAAAGACAATTGACTTAAATTAATTTTTAATTATTATAGATTGGATTTATATCCATAAAGATCATAACAATGAAAGAGAAAAAAAATCCTGATTTCAATAAACCGACACTAGAAGAGATCACAGAAGAAGTAGAAGCTAATGATCTAAAAAAATGAGATATAATAGCAATACCCGATTGGTCACTATCTATGTCGATAATGGATAAATATGTATATGAAATAGAAGAAATAGATAGAGCAAAAGCCCATATTGTATTGATAATAAAAAATATTTGAGGAATAAGAACAATAACAATAAGAGAAAAAACAAGAGCATATTTACTAGGGTTATTCAAGGAAGAAGATGGTGATGAGAAGGAAATTGTAATATACAAGAAATATAAGGAAGAAGACGATGGTGAATTAATTAGATTAGCGTTTAAAAATAACTACAAAATAAAAAAAGTAACAAAGATAGGAGAATTAGAAAAATGTATCGACGATAACAACATCTACTAAATCCTCCACACATCATAACGCAACTTACCTGCTACAACAGCATCTTTTATCATTTTTTCATTTTTATTGAGCTGGGATACACCACTTTTAACCTCAAGAAAAATAATATTTTCAATCACCCCACGATGCATCCCATCAAATATAACATAATCCACTCACTTTCACAAAAACATCGCATCTTTATAATGATAGGGAAAATCAGGTAATAGAGGAGCGAGTTGCTCACTTACCTGTCACATCACTACTGAACGAGATTGTTTCACTGAGGCCTGGCGCAATTTTCTCATTTGCAGAAGAAAATATATTTTCGCAATGAGATATCCAATAACCAATCCACCAAACACCAAACCCACTCCCCATAAAATATTTTGTTCCATTTTAGCATTGTAAAAATAAAGCAAATTACTACCAATATAACAAACAAACCAATACTTGCAACTTTAAACACATAACATAAAATCATTATGATTGATATCCAACGTATTCGTGAAAACATCCAAACGTACAAGAAAGTATGTGAACACAAGAAAAAAGATATAGATGTAGATCTATTACTTAAGCTTGATGACACAAGAAAAGAGCTACAACTCAAGATAGACCAAACCAAATTTCAACAAAAAGAGCTCGCTGCAGCACAAGATTACCAATGAGCAAAAAATCTCAAAACACAAATACAAGAAGTAGAGAAAGACTATAATCAAACAATAGAAGAGCTCAATAGTATCCTTCTCCAATGCCCAAACTTCATCCACCCAGATGTTCCAGTAGGAGAAGATGAAGATGAAAATGTTGTCATCAGAACATATGGAACAGCAACACAGTTTGATTTCGAACCCAAGGATCATGAAGATCTTTGAAAAGCACTTGGGATTATTGACAAAGAAAAAGCAGCACAGGTAACTGGAGCAAGATTTGCATATCTTAAGGGAGATATAGTACACCTCCAAAATGCGATCGCTGCATTGACTTTTGATGTAGTAACCAACCAAGAAACCCTACAGAAAATAATTGACGCAAATAATATCCCTACAACAGCAAAACCATTCATACCAGTGATCCCACCATTGATGATAAATTTTGAAACAGCAAACAAGATGGGAAGACTTTACCCGATAGATGATAGATTCACTTTTCCTGAAGATAATTTTATGATGATAGGGTCTGCTGAACATAGTCTTGGACCGATCCATATGGACGAAGTTATTCCAGCAGAGGATCTACCAATGCGTTATATTGCAAACACACCGGCATTTAGAAGAGAGGCCGGAACCTATGGAAAAGATACTAAAGGAATACTAAGAATGCATCAGTTTGACAAGATGGAGATGGAAACGTTTTCTTTACCAGAAGATGGTCTAGCAGAACAAGACCTCATTGTAGCAATCCAAGAATATCTCATCCAACAACTTGAACTTCCTTATGAGGTCATGGCAGTATGTACAGGGGATATGGGTAACTTAGATTATAGACAGATAGACATCAACACATATATCCCAAGCCAAGGGAAATATAGAGAAACACATACATCAGATTACATGACTGACTATCAAGCTCGCCGTCTCAATATTAAATATAAGAAAGAAGATGGAACAAGAGAATATGTCCACATGAATGATGCAACAGCATTTGCTCTAGGAAGAATCATGATCGCCATCATTGAAAACTATCAAACATCCGACGGGAAAATTCGTATACCTACAGTTCTCCAACCATACATGCACGGAAAACAAATAATCGAATAACAATCTCTTATCTCAATGTATCAGAGATATCATTTACCCAATCACTAGCTCATGCGTACTCCAATAATCAAAGTCGCAATAGCCTGATGAGCAGGTATTATAGGACTTATATATATAACAACACAACGATCAGCTCGACAACAGACTGATACATTTTTCCAAGCTTGACAAATATCAGCAGAAAATACAGTAGTCAGTACAAGACAACAACAAATCATTGGTGTACAATATGCTCTCCGTGAAAACAACATACCACAAGCTATTCATAGTATGCCAACACAGACCGCCAAAGATTTTTATGGTCGTGCAACACTCAAAACATTTCGAGCACAACAACTTATGAAAGAAAATGATGATACCTATAAAGAAATTTTATGAGAAGCACAAGAAGATTTCATAACTGCAGCATCTAAAACCAACAATATCTATCTCCAACAGAAAATAACAAGCAACGCATCCTTGAGTCAAAACATGCAACACATATGACAGATACAAACATGTTTTACGGACTTTAACACAGTCTTAGATGATCTAGAAACGATAATAGATACTATCGATCAAACCAAAATTTTTATCCAAAACCAATTACAATATATCCAAGAAAATAGAAAGGAATTAAATGATATCATAGGAGAGGAGTGCCAACAGAAAATACAAAAGACATTCAATACCTCCTACGATGGTCTAACAAACACGGTTGAATCTATACAACAATATACAGATACGTATACACAGATATTACATGAACACATAGACAATCCAGCACTATGTTTACAGGCAAATTTAAAACCTATAATACAAGACACACAATCCAGTAAAGCAAAGATCCAAGAATCACAACAAACATACGCAATCACCGATATAGCACTACAAACCAAAAATATTGATATACTCGAACAAATGTGTGAACAGGTACAAGACGACACCATAAGCAATCAAAATCTAGAAAAATCACTCTCGCAACTTCTAGAAAACTTAGAAAAAAGTATCCAGTCACCAAACCAAACACAAGAAGATCCAATCCAGGAACCATGAAAGAAAAAAGCACAAACTCCATGACCAGCAACATCACAACCACAATATATTCCACTCACACAAGAAGAAAAAATACTCTTAGAACAAGCACAGAAAAACAATCAACAATGGATCAATACGATGATGCAAATCAAAAAAAACACCTACAATCCAACACAAACACTAGAGACAATATTCGAAATATTCTATGGAGACACAAGCGAATTTAACATCCCCTGACGATAGATAACAAACCTTTATTTTACTATTCAATCCATGGTTGCTTTTTCATTTTTCTGACGAGATGTATATCGGTATGGTATTATGTACCTCATAAGCTTTGTTATTGGCTATATAGGCGTATATGCTATAAGCAAAAGCAATGTATTCCAATCATATCCTAAGATACAAGAAGCAATTACAAAAGACATTGATGCCTTACTCATTATTATCATCCTTGGCGTCATGATATGATGAAGATTGGGATATGTTATTATCTATGATCGATCATATTTTATGCAAAACCCCGCAAGTATTATGGCGGTGCGACAATGAGGTATGTCCTTTATTGGATGAATGATAGGGGTTGTATCAGCAATTATTCTACGATGAAAAAGAAAAAATCGGTCAAAAGATGATTTCTTGGGTATATTTGATACAATTCTAAGTATAGCTCCCTTAGGTATTATATTGGGAAGAATAGGTAACTTTCTCAATCAAGAGATATATGGGATTATCGTTCCAAGTGATTTTTGGTGACTACCAAACACCGTCATCCAACGAGCAACTAATCGAAACATCTTTTATATATACGAAACCATCGATACACACCTCAGAGTAAATACAAACTTTCTTGCCGCTTTTTTTGAAGGGTTTGTATTGTTGAGTATATGTGGAGGAGTGATGATCTATAGTATTTATACAAAAAAATTCCACCCAAGCAGAATAAGTGCTTTATTTATCCTTAGTTATGGATTTGTGAGATTTTTCTTAGAATACTTCAGAGTCGACAGTCAATCTGAGTTCGTAGGACGACTAACCAAAAGCCAATATTTCTTCATACTCTTTATGATCATTGGAATATATTTTCTTCGATATTCTCGTCCATCTCGTCTGGAGAAATAACATCAAAATCTTTATGAACTTGTTTTTCCATAAGCAATCTCTCTTTCTTAGAAATCAGAAGTTCTCTAACTGCAAGCAAATAACTCTTTGAAGAATTATAGACATAGCGCTGTACTCTCAATAGATCACTAAGCTCTTCAGACGATATTTCATCATTGGAAACCAAGTCTTGTATAGTAACAATATATTTTCTATCATCCGCTTTCAATGTACGGAATAGCTCAAGCAATTTCATATACTGTTGACTATGCTCCTCACCAGCAAAAATATCCATAACATCAACATAGATATTCCATATTCTCCCAGCAAGACGAGCAGCCTCATGTTGCATCACAGATTTTTCTGATCGCACAACTTCTTCTATATTATGACTGATATCTTTCAACATCTTCGTTGATTGAATCAATTGCATAATCGCATAGTTAAACTCAGCAACTCTGGCTGAAAGATGGGTATCTTCATCGCCATAAGTAAGATGCATACAATACTGGATAAGATGTGTTTCGACAGATTTTATATGATCATACAATTTATCAAGACGATCTGTATCTATAGTATACTGCTCAAAAGTATAATCAAGATTTTTATCAATAAGCTTAGTATAGTCGATATGGAATAGAGAAACATTATACTGGAGAACATCCTTCGCTAAGGAAACAATATCCTGACGACAAGCAACCAATCCTGTATCTATATCAGTAACAGCGACATCCATCACCGATAAATATAATTCTTTTTTTTGTTTAAAGACTTTATCCAATAAACGATGGAATCTTGGAATAAATCGATAAAATATAGACGCACCAATAATATTAAACCCTGTGTGGAAGATAGCTAGATTTAGAACATCGGTAGAGGATAATCAAACAATATCTGATAAAAACCATATAAATGGTTGGATAAGAATCAATCCGATTAACGCAGCAAACGAGTTAAAGGTAACATGAACAGTCGCCACCTGTTTTTGTGTTCTTGTCCCAGTCAATCATACAATAATCGAAGTAAATGATGTTCCAACATGAGCACCAAGCATTATCATCATAGCAATAGGGAGAGGAATAAGTCCAGTGCTAAAAGAAGCTATAACAATAGTGTTTGTTGCAGTACTAGATTGGATAATAATCGTAAGAACTATACCCAGAAGTAAAAATCATATTCTAGGAAGATCCAAATAGATAGAAAGATCAAAGGCTTGTTTAACCATCTCTATACTATCCTTCATCATACCAAGACCAAATAGCAATAATCAAAATCCAAAAACAAAAAGAGCAGCTGCTTTTAATTTTTTCTTTTTCCCAAAAATAAATAATGAAAATCATCCCAAAACAATAAGAGGAAGAGCAACAATAGAAATATCTACTTTAAATCCAAGTAATGCGACAATCCAAGATGTCATTGTAGTCCCTATACTTGCTCATATCATCGCACCAATAGCTCAACCAAGATCTATAATATTAGCTCCTACAAAACCAAGAACCATAACAGTTACCATAGTACTACTTTGTAATACACCTGAAGCGAGAGATCCAGACAAAATACCTTTCAATGGAGTATTTGTTGTTCTACGAAGCAATCTTTTCAACGCAATACTACCAAATTCTTTAATACTATCAGAAAAAATATGTATTCCAAAAAGAAATATACTCAATCATCACAATAACTCTCGTAAAGAAAAAGATTGATCCATAGAATAATAGCAACAGATAAAGGTGCTATAAGTATAAGGAGAGCTAACAAATAATGCAAATTTTTACAAAAAAATACTACATATCAAAACTGAGAATATAGCTATATTTTTTAATAATTTGGAAAATACTATCAGCTAATTTTTTATCAACACTTTGAGCAAGAATATGAAGTCTATTGAGACTAGAATGATGCTTATTGTTCTTAACGACAAGCGCCCAAATAGTAGGGTCTAAAGTGTTTTTGTATTTTTTAAGCAATTTTTTCACCAAACCTTCGATATATCACTTATGAACGACCGAAGGATTATATAAAGATTCTAAAAGTGCTATTTCCATACAAACAACAGGAACGACAATCCTTCCTAAGTTTATTTTAGAAATATATTTTTTATACAAACGAAATAGATTATTTCCTCAGGAGACATATGTCTTAAAAAGCACCTTCTTATCAAATATTATAACTTCTGTTGCCTGTTTATCTGCATTAACGATCATGATTTCATCAGGGACATCATACCCAGACATATGCAACTCCAAGGCTTTCAATCCACCCACATACCAGTCAGATTTTACATATTCCTTACAGTGTTGCTTCACTAAATCCCAATAGAATCTATCGGTAAGCCATTGCTCGCTATATTCATCATCAGATTGTTTAACAAAATAGATATTTTTCTTCAATGTTATAAGGTATCATCTATTCTTAAGATAGTAGAGGAGTTTGTACATCTTTTTGTCAGTATAGAGGTCTTGCATAACAGCAGAAAAAATACGCCTAACCGCATCAATATGTATTACCTTATTTTTGCTCTTCATGAGGGCAACAACAATGCGATCAAAAAACACATTTTTCATAATATCCCTTACAAAAAGGATAAAGATACAATAAAAAATATAATGATTTTTACCAAAAAATCAAATCGATTTTTCCATAAAATTTATAACAACTTTCTCTTGTATTCCTAAATAAAAATAGTACACACATAGATAGAGAAATTTTATCGTAAGCGAAAGATTTAGATGGACACTGCACTATTTCATAACAATACAAATCTTACAAGACATGTGCAATTTGGTGCTATTCAAGCGGATTTCACACAGATAGACAACGATCAATATGAAGTATTATTACAAATAAGCTCTCATAAATTTTTTCTACACATGACTGGTCACGAATGATCTATAGATGGATTTGAGATATTAGCAACTAAAAGTTTCCTCGAAATAAGCAAAAAAAGCGTACAAATGATGAAGTCACTCACTGAACAATTGCGACAGAAAACACAATAATCATACAAATATAAACAAAAATACTTGCAACTCGAGTATTTTTTTATAGAATTGCTCGCAGATAAGATAAGATTTATATGATAAATACCTAAATACCGATGGTGAACACCAAACAAATCAAGTGACAAATAAAATCTATTTCTAATATCAAACAAATCACAAAAGCGCTTGAGGTGGTTGCCACAGTAAAACTCCAAAAAAACAAACAACAAACAGAATGATATAAAGCATTTATGATCGAATTTCTTAAAATAGTACAAGTAGTAAATCAAACTGAGAAACTTTTCAATAAAGGAATAGATATAAATAACAAAAGCAACAAAGACCTTATTATAGTTATAGGAACTGATAGAGGATTGTGTTGATGATTAAACAATAGACTATTCAAGCAAATATTTACAAAATACGAAGAGAGAAAAGAATCAGTAGAAGTATTTACTGTAGGGAAAAAAACTCTTGAGTTTTTCACCAGAACCAATTTTACAATAGCAGGTCAAGTATCATTAAAAGATAATTTTTCAGCAGATGATCTCAGAGATCTATATGTATTTATAAGAAACGCACTAGAAACTAAGTCACATAAAAGCATTAGCTTATTTTTCAATTATTTTAACAACGCTATCAAACAAACACCTATCGACTTACAACTATTTCCATTAGACAAAAAAGAATATGAAGTATTTGCAGAACAGATAGAAATAGACATCAACGACTTCATGACAGAAGGCTCACAACAAAAAGACCTTCTTCTTGAACCAAGCAAATCAAAACTAGCAAGAGAAATAAAAGAACAATTGATCCAACACGTTGTATATGGAGCGATACTCCAAAACAAAACATGAGAATATGCAGCTCGCATGATCGCAATGAAAAACGCAAAAGACAACTCAACAAGTATGATTAAATCATTAAGGTTGTCATATAACAAAGCTCGTCAAGCTGCAGTAACACAAGAAGTTTCAGAAATTATGTCAGCAAAGATGGCTCTTGAATAGTAATTTCATTGGTATTATAATAAAATGAATAATCACATCGTGGAAAGCTATATTAAAAATCCCACACACAATAAGGTGCTTGAAAACGCAACTATATCCTATCATGAATGAAATAATCTGTGTGGTGATGATATTACCGTATATTTACATATAGAGAAAAATATCATCACTGACTATAGCTATAGTGGAAATTGTTCCAACATAACCAAAGCTGCTGCAAGCTTTCTCTGAGACATCATCATAGGAGAAAACATAGAAGAAATATTGTCTCGAAACATACAAACAATCGAAAAACATGACTTTATCGTATCCGCAAGAAGAAAAAGGGCTGCTGTTATTGCGGTATTAGCAAGTAGAAACGCAATCCATACCTACAAATATGACAAAACAATAGATACATTTGATACCGTATTACATAATATATAAAAAAACTTGATATAAGTAGACAAATATGTATACAAATGTCACCTTTGGACATATACATCCAAAATTTACGTAAATAAAAATAAAAAATGCTGCGCATAATAACCTATTTTGCAAGTAGCGTCATAGCCAATGCGATTATACTGTACGTCGTTAGTACATATATACCGCAACTATGATTTAGTATCAGCAACCCATGAGGAGGAAATATATACATGGTCTTTGTTATACTAGGAACATTATTCCGATTGTTTAACGGCACTATTAAGAATATTATTAAAGTTCTTACCTTGCCGTTTGCCATCATTACATTGGGTCTATCGAGTGTTGTGATCAACATAGCAGTTATATATGTGTTTGGATATGTTGTCAATACAAGTTCTCTGGGTATACAAGTACAAGTTGGAGGATTAGTACAAACATTGATATTATCAAGTGTAATAGCGTTCGCCTACTTTATTCTTAAAAAAATCCTCTAATATGATCCAAAGAAGCATGTTTATATGAGCTATAGCGCTCTTTCTTCTCTTACTTGTCCCATATTTTCAAAATATTGGCGAAGGTATTATCCTCCTTTTCTTTGGAGCAGAAATCCCGTATCATAGCTGATTTTGGGTCTTCGTTGCTGGAGGTATGTTATTATGATCGTTGATAACATTTTTGGTACAATGATTCATTCAAGATGTTAAAGATAGCGTTGGTAAAAATAAATTTGAAATGTAATTGTACAATGATAAACAAAAATAAACAAAATCTGAACTAACCATCTTTACTTTGATAGATTACACAGTATTCCTATGAGCAAAACCTACAGTATTACAAGGCAGACAGCTGCCAAACAACTATGAGTGTCCACAAGAACTGTCGATAGATACATTAAAAGTGGAAAACTCAGTTATAAAAAGATAGCAAACAAAGTTATTGTTGCACAGGAAGAAATAGACCTGCTTGGAAAAGATTTTGCCGCATTACGCCAAGAACCTACAACAGAATTGGTATCTAATAGTAAAACAAGCAAAACATTGTCGACACAACATGACACATCATTGGATGCCATCGATCAAAAGATCGATAAATTTTTCTTGGTATTCAAAGAAAAAGATAAAATGATTGAAGACAAAAATAAAGTTATTTTCATGCTCCAACAAAGAGTTGGTGAATTGGAAACAAAGATCCAACACATGATAGCATTACCTGACTACAACAAAGAAAAACAAGCGGCATTGATCGAAAAAGAAAAATTGGAATATAAACTAACAGAACTTAAAGGAGGACTCAAAAGTGAAAAACTTAAGAATATAATTTATCTAGGATTATCGCTTCTATTCATTTTCATCGCGATATTGTTTATGACACAAAGTTAATTCTTGGTCGAGTGAATAAAGGAGATAGAGAGGCCAAGAGATATTTCACGGTCTCTTTTTTTTAATAAAGGAAATCATTATATGCTGTATAGATGAGATCAAAAACACCAACAAAATAACATTCTATTGACTTTTACAAAAAAATAAGTATAATAGAAATGTAACATTTACATTATAAATCTACCATCTATGGGAACATTGGCATCTAAACATGAAGGAAAATGACCAGATCTTACTAAAGAAGAATTAAGAGCCGAGTTGCCACATGGAGGAGTAGGGGGAGTAAAAAGTGTAGAACTATCTGATGATACAAAAATGACAATAGCAGCAGCTATGAATCAAGACACTCTCCAGAAAAAAGAAACAACACCTGCATGATGAGATGCCTTCAGAAGTGGATCAACTTATAAACCAAATTAAACATGCAACATCCAAAAGAATGACCCATATCTCAAGAAGAACGACAAAAAAACTATAGAAAAATAGATTATAGTGTTTTTTGTGATAGCCATGCAAGACTAGCAGCGCAAAGCGATATATCCCTAGCATTTCAAAAAAAAATTGAATATCTAACTCCTCAAGAAATTTTTGATAACACAAGAAAAACACTAGAATTTAAAAAACACATAGAAAGTTCTGTAAGAAGAATAATAGAAACAATTGAAGTAATAAAAAGCATAAGAAACATTACACCATGAATATACTGATTGCATTTAGAACTACGTATACCAAAACTTGAAAAAAGATTAAAAAAGCTAAATGATAGGATCAAAGAAAACTACAAAAAATCAAACACACACATACAATTATCAAATAGAGAACAAGAAAGCATAAAACAAGAATGGGTAGATATAAAAAATGGAATTCTAAAATTCCAAGAAAATTTAAAAGAATATTTTTAATAATAAAAAAATATTATTGATATATTTTTATTATATGGAAAAAAGGCTATTCACATTTCTCAATACAACCAAATATAGATAATTTTAGAAGCTAATTACTTAATATGGAGGAGAGTAACATACTTCCAAAAGATATATACGTAGAGAAAAGCATGAAGCAAGATAGAATAATATACAAACACTATTTGTATGATATTTTTATAGCAAAAATACAAGTCACAAATATTACAAATAAACGGACAAACTGAATCCAGACTAGCATAGTAAACTTTTCTACAATAAACTTCCAATGAAATCCAGAAACAGTAGAAGACCAAATAGAATTAGACGATTTTATAGAAATACAAAAAGAATACAAAATCTCCAAAAAATTATTGGAAGATAAAATATGATATACAACAATATCCAATTTATGATCAATTGTTTTTGAAAACGCGATAGCCGATATTCGACTAGCATGAAACAAATATATCAAAATACAAATAGCATGAACATCAAGATGATTCTATCAAAAAATATGTGAGAGATTAAAAGAAAAAAATCTTATCAAGCAATTTTGACTAAGTCACAAATGAATGTTAAACATAGAACTCACCACAAGATAATTTTTAACATTTTTTTTCAAAAAAATAAATAGAGGAATACTCCTCTATTTATTAATAATTTTTAATATTTTTGATACCCAAGCCTCTTGTAGCAAAATTTCCGATCAAAACGAGCACATTTTTGAACAAAACAGACATAGATAGCCCTCAGACAAAAAACATAGCTAAATCAATTTTATAACACTAGAGCAAGCCAAACATACCTATATTTAACACATTCTACAGCCAAAAAAGACAGATCATCAAGCCAAAACGATGATTTTGAGAGATTTTTCATCAGAGGAGTCATTAGACAACAAAAAATCAAGCAGACGATTTGACAAAAAAGAGAAACCCCTCATTAATCTCTTAGCAAAAATAGAAGGAACAATAAGAGAATAAAAAACAAAACAACAAAACAAATATACAGGAACAAACAGATAGAAACTCTTTTCCTTCTTATATGCTCTACTTGGCACAAGATATATTGTGCCAAGTAA
>Ga0222632_1000844_pt1 | contig 13641 bp, 9 predicted proteins | sample AntAcemetageno46_FD_179828 | JGI IMG/M metagenome (GOLD analysis project Ga0222632, IMG submission 179828) | Saline water microbial communities from Ace Lake, Antarctica - #46 | ecosystem: Environmental > Aquatic > Non-marine Saline and Alkaline > Saline | place: Antarctica: Ace Lake | collected...
AAGTCACAAAATAAATATACAAAAAACTCCCAATACCATAATGATATAAGGAGTTTTTGCAACACTGACATATATTATTTTTTACTTGCTCTATACAACATTATTGCCATATTTCATCTTGTGATAGTATTATTAGCATTAGCTGTACTTGAAGAAGTAATAATTCATTGTGATGCTGCTACTGAAAAATATGCATTGTACCATGGATCAGTAGTCGGAACAGAGACTCATAATGCTCTCATAACAAAAGTCACAGCCTCAGCTCTCGTAACCAAATCCGCTGGTCTAAATTTTCCACCAGATATAATCCCATGCCAACATAACTTTCTGACATAAGGAATCAGTGTGCTAGTGATCTGATCAGCATCACTAAAGGTACATAAAGTGTTCATCTCTGGTTGGATACCCCTCACATTTTCCACAAATTGCGAACCAAATTTAGCTGCCTGTTCTCTTGTTATTGTGTCATTAGGACGGAAACTTACACGCGTACTAAAACTCGTCAATCCTTTAGCGTACAAAAATGCTATAGCGTCATCCAACTCAGTAGGATTATCAGTTGGTATTGGAGCAGAGGATAATGTTCTTGAAGAAGAAACTCCAGCTACTGATGATGTATTTTTTAGCGTGCGTACAATAGAAGTAAAGCTAGTAACCAATGAAACAGCAACACTTTTATCTCACAACTCTGGATACGCATGCAGTGATTGCATCATCACATTAAAATCATCCACTACTCCTTCAATCTTCGATCCACGCACTCATTTCTGTCTAGCTTGTTGTGTTATCCATGTTGTCAAAACAGTACTAAGATTAGTAAATTTTGGTTGAGAGAATGTAGGGACTAAGAAAGATACTTTTTCACCATTGATTGTTTTTTCTACCTCTGTTGTATCAGCAACAAGATGTTGTAATTGTATATCACCTGTTTTAGTTCCTGTTCATGTTGTCAACAAACACTGTTGCCCACTAAGAGAATATCAAGCAGTACAAGTAATTTGACAACTAGAAGAATTCACACTACCATGAGTAACTGATGATGGATTACATGATGATCATCCTGTTGGTCAACCGCTTGGTCAACCGCTTGGAGCAACTGGAGCAGCTTGCGTAGTCACATTCCAAGCACCAGTACGAGTACCCACAGTTACTGTAGCAGTAGACAGTGTACTATAACTCGATGATGAAGTAAGTTTGAGTTGAACAATATCCCCGCTAAATACAGTTCCTGTAGTAGAGACAAAACTTCCTGTATTGATCTTATATTGTCCCCCAACAATACTAATAGAAACTCCCGTATCCACACCAGCCAGAGTAATCGTATTAGATTCTACAACTGTTGAACGAGCAATATTTGTTTGAGCAGTAAAGCTAAATACATCGGGTGTTCTATCACTCAGATCAACAAAAACTGGAACAGAAACAATATTGAGATTTCCTGCTTTATCGTGGAGATAGAGAAGAATAGTAAAGTTACCTGATTCTACGGCAAGAGTTCCACTAAATGCACAACTCGTCACATCTACAGTAGCATAATCACATCCTACAGCAAGACCAGTAATGTCTCACAAAGCAAAATCATCAGAGAATATTCCACTAACGGAAACACTCGTACCATACAGTATGGTACCGCTAGTAAGTGAAAATGACTGCAACACCGGCGCAGTAGTATCATAGACAACATAATCACTATAATATCTTTGACTCATCCCATCATCAAAAACAACACCAATATAACTGATTCATGTTGCTGCATTAAGAACAAGAGGAATTGTATTCTGTCCTGATGCTAAGGTACCAGTGTATTCAGAAACCAATTTTTCACCAAAGATACGATAATCTGTTCCACTTAAAGCTTCTAAATTAAGCGACAATCATGTCGTCGTCTTATAATGGTTCCCATTAGAAAGTTCGACACTTTGATTGGTATCCAAAACTGAATCCATCGTCGTTACAAGAAAACTAACTCCATAATCACCAACCGAAAGATAAACACCATCAGTAAGTGATGGCTCCCAAGAAGAAATAGTTCTTACTTGAAGAGTGTCTCAAGAGCTGATAGATCAAGTTATTGAAACCCATTCTCCACCATTGATACGATATTCTCATCCAAAGTCTACAACAATACCTACTGATGTAGAAATACCAGATATAGTAACAATATTAGATTCATACATAGTTAATGGAACAGCTCCAGTAATAGCATCAAAAGAGAAAGGATCTACTGTTCACGCTACCAATGTTCCAGCATATTGTATCGCAGCAAGTGCATTAATTCTCCCTGAAGTACCAACTTTAGTTGCGTATTCAGGAAATACATCCACAGTATTAAAAATAATATCTCTTACCTGTAAGCGATCCAATTGTGGTCTATACGTCCATATTAAAGAAGCAAGCCCTGCGACAAAAGGTGTTGCCATAGAAGTTCCATTTAAATAACCATAGGCAGAACTTCAACTACTATTGATAGTACTTGCAATAGATTGTCCAGGAGCAACTACATCAACATGGTTTGTGCTATAGTCAGAAAAACTTGCATAAGTCTCATTATATGTAGAAGCACCAACACAGATAACGTGGCTGATAGCATAATCACAAGGATACACAGAAATAACATCATGATTCCAAGCTTGATTACCTGCTGCAGCTATAAATAATCATGAATATGCAGCAATAGCATTACCCAATGCTACATCATTACCACTTCAACCAAAACTCGCATTAATAATTTTGGCTCAATTTTGTTGAGCAAAGTTAATACTATTGATAACTCATTGCGTTGTAAGAGTTGAACCATTTCAAGCTCTTAGAGCCATAATACGAGAATTTGGATTAACTCATGAAACTCCTATCATGTTCAATGATGCACCAATAATTCCGGCTACATGTGTTCCATGATAATCACTCCCATTTGGGGATGGATTGAGATCATTGGTATAATAATCATATCCATGAATACAATTTCACAAAGGATTTCCATCTTTAGTTACACAATTGGTTCCATCCCACATTCTATCACTCAAATCTTCATGAGTATACAAAACTCCGTTATCAATAACCGCAACGATTGTTCCTGTAACTGAAGGATTATCTACTCCACTCCATACCTGCATAGCATTCAACCAAGAAATATCTGCTCATGAAGTTCCTACACCAATCAAATTATTTTGGCCATCATATAATCATTGTCAAGTGTTATGTAATCACCATTGTGAGCCAAAATGAGTATCATTAGGATATCAAAATGACTGCGTATAATACACATAATTTGGCTGTACATACAATACATCAGGGTCTTGGGAAATTCTTGCAACTGCATCTTCTACACTCTCTCAATCAAGAGAAACAATAGCAAGATTAGCGTCTAAAGAAGCATCCATAGAAAATGATATTAATCATGAAGACTTATATTGGACGATCACCTGATCTTGTACATAAAGTCCATAGCTAGAACCAAAGAACAATAATACTGCGACAAACAAAAAACTCCATCTATATCACAATTTCATACCTCACACATAAAAAATAAATAGTTATGTGACTAGTATAATGATAGATAGAGTTTCTGTCAAATTTTATAGGTATTTTCTTTATCGACAATACAAGATTATTGTATTTTACCATACAATGGGAAAAACATATAGACGATATCATAAAAAGCAGCTAAGGTTTTATCAAGTCATTCTGCTCTATTAAGCATTTTTTCCGTAAGAATACCTTCGTAAGTGAATAGAGTATGTTCAACTTCCTTTCCTATCTTCTGAAAAGGTCAATTTTCAATATTTTTATCATCCATATTGAGTTGTCTAAACTGCCAAAAAATATCACCATGCACATCATAAAATCTTCTGAATAACTCACCTCATTTGGTAGAGAAGGAAGCTATTTTTTCTTCAATATAATCATGGAGAATCGCCTGCACAATGTCAGCATTTTTTGTGTCCAATCATTGGAAGAAAATACCAAATTGTGCGTGATTCGCTAAATCTTGGAAAAAAGGAATTTTTTTATATTGCACAGTATAATTATCTATAAGCTGTTTAATCTGCTGTATTTCTTGTTCTTTCATCAAATGATATACTATAAAACATATAAAGCACAACAAGAGTAAAAACGTACAAAAAGTACGTTCTTACCTATAACAATAGAGTTTAATATCAATAGGATAAATTAATGTTTTACAAATCTTCTGAACCATCTTCCAAATTTTCTATAGACGAAGCAGCTTCTTGTTCTTGTTCTTCTGCTCTTGCTTGCAATTTTTCTGGATCTTCTTTAGCAAAGTCTACTCTTATAGTTCTTCCTGATAAGTCAGTTTCATTAGTAGATGTTTGTGCTTTTGCCGCATCTTCTGGTTGAGCAAATTCAACAAATCAAAATCCTTTACTTCTTCTTGTCTCTCTATCAAGGATAACTCTAGCAAAAACCACTTCTCCATACTGACTAAAGTGATCTCTTAGTTCTTGTCCTCTCAAGTTCCAATCTAAACCTCATACAAATAGTTTAGTCTTACTGATAATCTCTGACATACAAATGCACATAAACAAATAAAAGACTCGTACAACCTTTCAGCAACATAATGAAACCATAGACACAGTCTAATATTTCTTACTGCAACTGAAATACGAATACACAAACAATATAGATATTATAAATAAAAATACAAATGATTTTATCAATAAAATACTGAGGTATAAGGATAAAAATATCAAAAACAGACAAAACACACTAATAAGGAAATGTCAACTATAATAAAAACAATCTTTGATGATAATTGACACAGGAACAAAGAAGGGATATAGTTAAAAAGGGCACATTTTAGAGAAAAAAGAAATATGGAACAAAAAAGACTACTTCTCATAAAAGTAATAACAAAGCTTCAATGACAGCGAGATCTTGCGGAAGGTATTTTGGCATTAATGGAAAGTGCAGATGTAGATGAAGCTACTATTGATGGACTCATAAAAATTATAGCACAATCCATCAAGCAAGTCAAGAACTTTCAGCAAAAAACAGTATTAGAAAAATCACTCATACAAATACACAAAATACAAGAGATGGAAACAAAAGATCAGGCACCTCAAGAAGAATTGGACCATATTTTAAATGAGATAGAGTAAAATGGTATTGGAAAATATAGACAATAACAATAATAAACAAATCGATACACAAGAGTTAAGTAATGCACTTGCAAACTGATTTTTTGATAAAACAGAAAATATAGATGAAATCAAAAAACAATTAAATAGCTATACAGGAGTATTAGCACAATCACTTAGAAAAATATTAGAAGAGCAATATAAAGAAATTATGATAAAAACAATGAAAACAGAACAAGAGAAAAAAATAATAATATTACACAATAAACTATTTTTACCAAATATCTTATATAGTCCATTAATCAAAAACAATATTACAATAGAAAATAAAAATGAGAAACCTCCATTACCTAATCTTCTACATGTAGAATTTAATAACAATATAGAATTTAATAACATAATCGAACGAGCAAGAAATCAAAATTGGACAGAATATACACAACTAGTAAGAAATATAGAGAATCAACATGCCAGAAAATCAAAAGAGGAAATAAACGATTACATAAAATACGAAAGCGTTGTACGAGCAATAGGAAAATATTATGAAGAATTAAGCAAAGAAAATAACAACCTACTAAAAAAACATGGATTCTACAGTACTGGAACAATCAAAGATGACCTCTGAAGAGATCAAAAAGTAGAGATGTTTGGATGACGAGAGAGTTTTGCTTGTAGTCAACTATTTAAATATTTAGAAACTATTAAATATACAGAGTATGAAAAAGATCAAAATATTGTATCCACATATAATCAGGATCTAGAGAAAATATTAAAGAACAATGGATATCTATGAAACAATTTATTCCAAAAACATACAATAGCATATGAAAGTTTCAGAAAAGAAGCTGAACAGATTGCAAAAGAAAATAAATATAATGAAAGTCTACAGTATTTATCTGAACATAGTGAGCCAGAAGGAGAAGAAGATGTAGAAATATATATGAATTATATAGAAAATACTCTGCAATATAGTGAACAATATAGTACATTAACGAAAAAGTATGGTCCCAAAATGATTGAATGATACGAAAGAACAGTGGCTCAGATAAAAAAACTACAAGTAAAAAGCCCCAATTTTTTACCTGCAATGGGTAGAATATCAGAGTATAATCAAAAAAAAGAAAAAGAAAAACAATGACTAAACATCAGCGACGATACAATAAATAGATATATAAACTATACAAATGAAGCAAACGCCTCAATATATACACTGCAAAAAAGATGTAATATTTTAGCAGAAAGTGTTTATGCTGAAATATTATGAAATACAGAGAATAATTATATATTTCCAGCAGTAAAAAAATCAATAGAGAGGCAAAAAGAACACCAACAAGAAATAGATAGCAGACGAAATAAGATAAAAGGAGTTATTCCAAAATGATATTATGTAGTAAGTACGATAGCATGAGCATGGAATGGATTGGTTGATGCGACAGTATCTGTTTGAACAGGGATTTGAGTGCTGATAACATCTTTATATAGAGATCAGCATCAAACAATAGCAAATGTCGATCGTGCAACAAAACGAAATAATTTCTTCAAGATAGGATATTCATCAGCACAATTAGAACCTCCTGTTAGAGATGGAAGTTGGAATCTAAATTTTGATAATGGAACTGTACAACTTTGATCATGAGTAGCAAATATGTTAGTGCTCTTAAGTTGAGCATGAATAGTATGAAAATGAGCAGTTACAGCTGGGGCAAAAATATGATTAAAAGTGACCGAGTCTGTTTGAAGAAAAGCATGATTATTTACTCGGGCAAGTATGCAGGGTTTACCAAACACCTTCCAAGAATATATCGGTGCCGGAATTAATAAATCGGATGCATGGAAATACGCTTTATGAACAACATTACTGACATCAAGTCTAGAAATGATTGCACCCAATGATATGTTCTTCAAAAACCCAAGTATAAAATGAGTATTAATGCAATTATGAAAAGAGAAAGGAACACAAGTAATTGCAAAAGTATTTATAAAAAATATCAGCAAAGAAATTATAGAAGAGATATGACAAGAGTCTCTACAACTCATTGTAGGAAGAATTATAAATAAGAATATAAATGACATACAAAGTACAAATTTGGAGACAGGCCTTACCTGGGCTGACTTTTGAACGACAGCAATATTGACGGCACTTACAACTGGCCTCGTATCATCAAAATGATCATTAAATATGGCAAAAAACACAATGAACCATACCAGAACTATACAGTGGATTGTAGAAGATAAACAGAGGTATGTAGACTATGCAAGTAAGTTGCAAGGCATCATAGATGGGAAAGTAGATATGGAAATAGATGTAGAGCAAGCAGAAATAATATTAGATAAGATAAAAGATGTTAATATATTGATGCAAAAAGAAAAAGATAATATAATTCAAAAGGAAATTAAATGAGAAACAACAATAGAAAAGGTAGATAATTTAATAAAGACATCAGAATTAGAGTATGAAAAGTGTAAGAAAATAATTGAAGAAATGGGATCAGAATCAAATGCATTACAAACAATAATAGCACCATTAAAAGGAAGGTCGCGCATATTAGATAAAGTACAAAATGAATATTGATGAAAAGTTGAAAAGATAACAGACGTGGTGCGTTCAACATTATTATATGACAATATTAATCAATTAAGAAGTGGTTTTTATACAATAGTAAAGCATCCTTCAGTAAAACAAATAAAATATAAGAATAGATTAAATAACGAAAATTCACGACATGCTTGATGTAGAGACATGTTAATAAATATCGAATTAGATAGTTGATTTGTGTTTGAAATACAACTGCATATACCTGAAATATTAAAAGCAAAAGACCCTGGTTTATTTAGCACGTTAAATTTAGAAAACACAATAAACAAAGATCCATATGTACTTACACAAGAAATGTATAACTTATCAGAAATATGAAAAGAATGGAATCCAATTGACCACAATATACTGAAAATATTACAAAAACAAAAAACAACAGAAATAGAAAATTCAATTATACTAACAGATACCGATAAACAAAAGGATATAAACAAACGAAAAAAGAAAAATTTACCAAAAAATGAAGATAAAGTAGCTTGACATGATATATATGACATAATAAGAGAACTACCAACCAATGATATAGATTTTAAAAAAGGAGATCGATTAAAAAACGGAATACAGTTTAGTGACATAAAAGAAATAACAGGAAAATTAAATAATGTACAGAATGCTGTTAATAAAAAAGCAATAAGAGACTATAATAACAGAACAAAAAACAACTATGATCCAAACACATTTATATTGTAAACAGAAATAAAATGATTAGACTAAAGGCTGGAATCAGATTTATAACAACTCTATCAAACATGGAAGGAATAACCTATTACACAATGGATAACAATATCATTATAGATGATCCAAAACGTTGAATACTAAAACGAGACCGTATAAAAGGGAAACGAGTTGCTTGACCATGATTGTCGGATCTACGTGAAAATGCAAAAAAAATATCAGAAAAGGAAGCTATCAATAAATTTGGTATTAGTGAAGATTTACTAGCATTATTAGAAAATAATAAAGAAAAAACATTAGAGTCATCCAGAATAACCCTCTACCCAGAAATGGCAGAAATAAGGTTTATTGATAAAATAAAAAATAAACCAAATTTAGATGTAGAAGAAATTTTAAAGGCCTTAGAAATAGCAAAAGAAGTACACAAAAATCACAAAAGAAAAGAATGAACACCCTATATTGGACACTGTATAGCTGTAGCAACAAAAGCTTTAGAAAAGGATGGAGATACAGTAGACGTAATCATTTCATTACTGCATGACAGCTATGAAGACCATGAAAAAGATAGAGAAATGTTCTTGAAAAATATAGAAGAAACTTTTGGAGAAAATATAGCACAGGGAATAAAAAAACTATCTAAATATAGATGAACTAAAAAAATTGACAACCTACAATACTTAGAAGAATTATCAAAAGAAATAAAAACATTAAAGATAAAATGATTTGATAGAATAAACAATTTAGAATGTTTACGTTTCACAGACAAAGAAACTCGCATCCAATATATAAAAGAAACTGAAGAAAAATATATACCTTTATTTGAAAAAACGCATATAGATCTAGCAAATGAAATAAAAAAAATTATCAATCTATATAACAATAACAATCTAGAATTAGAAAAATGGGAAGAAGAAATATTAGAAAAATATAAAACATAGACTCTTGCAATCCTCTCCTACATCACTATCCCCATAGTGATGTTTTTATATAAACAAAAATCATGAAAAAACTCCTCCGACTAGTTCCTATTGGTATGTTATTGATGGTTGCCTATGGGATATTTTCCTATATGAAACCAACAACTACCGAACGCAGCACTCAAATAGCAAATATAAACACAATACAAGATATCCAATATGATATCATAAAAATAACGGATGGACTCCAAGTACCTCGATCAATCATCCAAACAAGCCCAACAAGAATGCTTGTAGCCGAAAGACCTGGACGCATAAGAGTGATAGAAAACAACATACTACAACAAGATCCTCTCTACACTATCCCATCCATAAGTAACCAATCCGAAGAATGACTCATGAGCATGATTCTTGATCCTAACTATACAGAGAATAAATGGATCTACATCTCGTATGCCTATACTGATGGAGAGATGATGTATGTCAAAGTTATAAGATTTACTGATCTAGGAGATCTACTAGATAATGAAGAGCTCATCATCGATCAACTTCCTGCAGCACAACGACATGCTGGTACAGCACTTGCGTTTGGTCCAGATGATATGTTGTATATTACTGTAGGAGACTCTACTCAATCCGAAAGATCACAATTTGTTGATTTTTATAACGGAAAGATTCTTAGAATATTCCCTGATGGAACAATACCACAAGACAACATCCATCCAGACTACGCAACACGAGCCATGGGACTGAGAAATAGCCAAGGTATAGCATGGAATAGTAAAGGAGATATGTATGCCATAGATCATGGTCCAAGTATATTTGATGGTCCTCCATGATGAGATGAGATAAATTATATCACAGCCAAAGGAAACTATGGACGACCAATTGTTAGTCATGAAAACTCACAAACAGGAATGATAGATCCTATAGCAATTTACACTCCTGCAATAGCTCCAGCATCACTGATGATATATCAAGGAAGCATGTTCCCTGAACGACAAGATCAACTTTTTATTGGTATGTTAAAAGGTGAGTGAATACTAAAACTACAAACAAATCCAAATAACCCAGAACAAATAATTGATCAACAAAGGATCATAGACAATACATACGGAAGAATAAGAAATATAACGCAATGATCAGATGGAAGCATATATTTCAGCACAAGCAACGAAGACAATAGGGGGGAAACCCAACCATGAGCAGATGCCATCTACCAAATCATCAGAAAGTAAACACCAAGACATGAAAATCCCTTGCGATAGACAACCAAATAATCATACACAAAGAAAGAAAACAATTTTCGCTAAACTTTTATTCTACAATCAAAACGCATGAAAAAACTAGCAAAATCACTTATTATTCTTATTCTAATAATCGCAATTATCTGAGGAGCAATCATAGGGTATTTTTATCGACAAGCACAAGCATATATCCAATCAAATACAATAGATACAACAACAGCTATCACTAGGACAATGAAAGCCTCACTAAGAAATAGCATAAACAATACAACTAACGCGTCACTCGTTCAAATTCTTCAATATGGTTACGATACACTTCATACATTTAACATTCAAAGACAAGAAAAAAGCTGAATAAGTGCATGGGAACACACAATAAAAACAGAAGAAATGATCATCGACATAGCGATACAAATACCAGGTACAATAGCTGCACAGATCACAACACAAAACAATACAGGAAACAATGGTGTATCATTCCAATATAACGATCAATTTCTATGATCACTAAGCGTATATACACTATCATGATGGACTGAACAAGAAGAAATAGAATTATTAAATAATGAAAAAATAGCAGAGCAAAGTGGATATATTATTGCATATACACAAGTATTGGACAATCCATTTACAGGAATAGAATTGGAAGCATTTGGAGAAATAGCTGCAGTATTCAATACTGCTGTCTGATCAACACAAATTATCAATATACAATCAATTGACAAAAAATTGGTGTATATTACTAGTATACAAACAGGCGAATCACTAAGCATTACTATTGATCCTATCATAGTATTTACAGGAGAAGAAGCAGCAAAAGCATTGGCACAATACGAACCAGAATTATGTGAATCAATATTATCATGAACAGACCAAACACTGTGTTTTCCTCCAAACAATACATATATCCTAAATGAGACTCCTGATGATAGTATAACACTAAGACCAATAAGCGAAGAATGAATACAAATACTCATCAATCTTATTGATCCGACAGTAAGCACACAAGCAACACGAGCAGCACCTGAAACACTACGAGAAAACCGAGAAAAAACATACAAACAGACAGTATTTCAAATATACAGTATTGATAACACTATAATACAAATAACTGAACAGTACGTCCCTAAAGAATCTTAATAGTAATATAACGCTATGTCCATAGTTTCAAATATTCGTGAATTACCCATCGTTGTGAAACGTATGGCATTGAGTGTATTTATTTTTGTTCTCTGACGATGATTAGGGGCAGATATTTTTTTTGGTATATACATCGAACAAATAATCGACAAAATATGGATTGTCTGATTCCTATGAGCCGTCCTCGCAGCAGCAAAACTTAGCCTTTCTATTCCTGTTGCATATATCAATGACAAAATAAATCCCAAATACCTCCTAGTACTCTCTAAGTGTATGTATATTTTCGCATGATTGGCTTATTTTTGAGCAGGAATATTGCAATCTCCAACGCTTATCATAATAGCTGTTGTGCTGAATGGATTGGCTAGCCCTATCTTATTTACAACCAATATGAATATCATCCGTACGCAAACTGATAGTCAGCAAGCTACATGAGCTTTTGCTCTATTTCATACAGTATTTCAATGAGGGTTTTTCATCGGAGCATTGGCCATTGCAGGTATAGTAGATAAAATTCCGTTACATTATGTTTTTCTAGGAATAGTGGTATTTAGCTTCATTTCAATGATTATCAACATCACTATACCCATACCAGAAGAAAAATGACTACGAAAAACGATAGACACCTATATCCTTCATCAAAACGTTTACAAAAAGGTCCGACAAGATCTCAAATCATATAATATAACACTTTATATAACACTTTTTCTTCAATTTTTGTATGGAATAATCGATTATATATGATTCTTATTTATTCCTCTATTATGATTATCCAATAATCTTACGTTATGACAAATAGCATTAATTTTTGCAATCATGCGTATTCCGCATCTCCTTTCTATTTATTTTGCAGGAGTGTTAGACAAATATAATAAATTTATGGTAGTCTGTCTCAGTTATGTTTGTATAGGAATAGTTTTGTGATGATTGGCATTTACGCAAAATTTTCTTGGTATTTTATTGTTGTCTCTTGCTATCGCAGTTGGATTATCGCTAACTCGTCCTATTATATTATGATTTATTGGACAACTCGTAGAAGTAAGACATAAAGCAGAGATAACTGGCGTTCAAGAAACATTTACAAGAACAGGTGAAATTGTGTGATCTATTGGTTTTGCGTTGATAGCACAATATAGCACCATCCAAAGATGATTTTTCGTCGTAGGGATATTATTCATTCTTGTCGCTATAGGAATATTACTACAACAACATCTATTTGTCTTACCAAGAACATCACTCGCTGCTTCAGTAAAACACACAGTACTCAATATTTTTGAAACGTTTGAACGCTATGTAAAGAGAAAATAATATCTCGAGAAAGAGAAAAACCTTACGAGAAACACTGGAAATCAAAAGTTGACTTTAAGTATGGCAAACACACTCACCGGCTGTGTTTGCCTAGATCTTTTTGTTACTTTCGACGTAAAGAAAGCAAACTAGTCCCCTTGTCGAATGTATCAATGGCAAAAAATAGAAAAAAATTACATGATTATTTCTAGAATGCAATTCTACCCAAAGAAATCTATTCTATGTTTTTCATACTTACTCGCATCATATGCATACTCCTCTATCATCATGGCTGTATGATGTCAACCAATAATATGTGGTACAAGAACATAATGAGCCCCTGCTGTATACAACACTTCTGCTTCTTTGACTCTATTTGCACTAAGAATAGTAATAATATCATTTTCTGCTTTATTTGCATATTGTAAGATCAAAGCATTTGCCTCATAATCATGGATAGTTGAAACGATCATCTTCGCTTTATGCAACGATAGCTCTTCCAATGTTTCTATATCACTAGCATCTCAATACATACAAGGAATATCTTTAGCTTCTAATTCACGAATAACTCTTGGATCATAATCAACAATAAGAAATCTTTTTCCATCTCTTTGGAGTGAATTAAGAATCCCTTCTCCAGTTCTATGATTACCAAATACAATGACATCATAGTCTTGTGC
>Ga0222632_1000854_pt1 | contig 13571 bp, 10 predicted proteins | sample AntAcemetageno46_FD_179828 | JGI IMG/M metagenome (GOLD analysis project Ga0222632, IMG submission 179828) | Saline water microbial communities from Ace Lake, Antarctica - #46 | ecosystem: Environmental > Aquatic > Non-marine Saline and Alkaline > Saline | place: Antarctica: Ace Lake | collected...
AGAGGATTGCCTCCAGGGTGTGCCGGGTGAAACCTTTCTCCACCCCGGCGACCGTGTCGGCAAGGGCCAACTCCTCGGCAACAGACTCCTTCATGAAAAGATTGCTCGGGTCTGAGGGAACGAGCGCAATCTGAGCGGGACCATTCTCGGCGCTGTCGGCACACTTCTCGAGCAGTGTTGTCTTCCCAGAGCCATTGTCGCCGCTGAGAACAACGGTCTGACCGCGTCTTAGTGTCAGGGATACCGCATCCAGCACTGTCTTCTTGCCATACGAGACGCTGATGGGGCCAAGCATAAAAACATCATCGGCATCCATTGTCTGAGCGGGAACGCCCGAAGGGCGTTCCGCAGCCGGAGGAATATAGGGGCCCGGAGCTAACCCCGTCTCAGACAGGGTCATATACGCCCCTCCCCACGCCTCAAGTTCGCGGTTCCCATGATCCGTCACGATAACGGTGGTCTCCTGCTCGGGAAGGTGAGCGAGGTGTTCCACGATGCGCGCCCGCCAGGTCGGGTCAAGGGTCTGAAGAGGCTCATCCAGGAGGAGCACCTGGGGATGCGTCACGCACAGCGCTGCAAGGGCAACAACAACGGCTTCTCCGCTGGAGAGGGTTGCTGGATGCTGCGTAGCGAGGGAGGCCACATCCCATTGGTTCAGAATCAGGTGCGCCTCTTCCCGGGCGGTGGAGATTGCAACACCATCGTAAATGGAGGCAAGCGCTACCTCGTCCAAGACCGTGCTGGCAAGAAACAAGAAATGGGGTTGGTGAGGGAGATAGCCCACGGCGGCGGCATCACACCCTGTGCTGAGCGTCCCCGAGGGCTGCTCCTCGGCGTTATCAGGCAGAACCCGCGCTAGTGCTTCCAGGAGTGTCGTCTTCCCGCTCCCTGTGGCACCGGTCAGGACAATGTGAGCTCCCGGGGCGACACTCCACGAGATATTGTGAAGCCCTCGGGAAGGTATCGATAACGCTTCCAGAAATACCGGTCCCCGTGGTGCGACCTCAGAGCGCCGGCGCCTCGCGTGGATTCCCCTGGATTCCAAGGCCCATGCAATTCCTGTTGCGCGCTCCAAAGTCTTTTCCAACACGGGCAGTAGCAGCATCCGCCCGGGCTTCAGCCCCCGCCGAAGAGCATTCCTCCTCGTCACCCGATAGGTCGTCACAATAAAAGGCAACGTCGCCAGGGCAATAACAAAGGCCAACACGATTGAGCGACCCCAGAGGAGTTTGGGCACCACCAACAGCAGCGACCGGGGATCGACAGCTGCGATGAGGACACCAGAGAGCACGATGACCGCCGCAAAAGGAAGAGCGGAAATTGCACTGCTGAGTAACCCCTCGGTTGTGACGCTCCCTCCAATCACGATGTGGGAAAAAGGGCCCCAGAGAGGTGTTGTGGGGAGAGCCCAGAGTGTAGTTTCCCCGCCACTTGTTCCTCCAAAAATGATGCGGTAGAGAACCCTCAGGACAACGAAACCCACACACCCCACGACGGCAACAAGGACAAGCGTTGCTCGCCGGGGCTTAACCATGGTCTAGGGATCAGTGGGGAGAGGAGTGGCCCCACCGGTGGAAAACGCCAGGCCAATCGAGTCTCCAGACTGAAGTTCCAGAGTTCCCGCGCCCTCTTGGGCATAGGTCCACTCAGATGCGTCGCCGTCTTTAATCCAGAGTGCCCAGTACGCAAAGGCGGGCGGCATATCTGCACACGATTCAAGGTGCGGCTCCTCCCCCTCCACGGTGAAAGGCTCGGTTGCAGAGGGAAGCCCAGCAACACGGCAGACCACTTGATCGCCGTACGTCCCCGTTCCTTCGAGCTCGAAACCCGCAAACGCAAGGACCTGTTGGGCAACAGCGGTTTCTTCGAGCAGGTTAACGCACTGGAGTGTTAACCCATCGGACAAGATTCCATAGTTGACGACGACGCTGACCCCGGAACAATCTCGAACATCGCCCAGTGAGAGAGATTCTGAGCCAACCGGAGCGCAGCCCGCCAGGGCGACGACAAGCGCTGCAGAAGAAAGGAAAGGGATAGACCTCATAGGTACCTCCGGTAAAGAGTGAGACCGGGGCTCCGATGTGGTTACTCTATCCCAACCGCGGCAGTCACGAGACTGCGTCGGGGATGGTTTTCACCCGTGGGCGTCCGGGTCTGGTTAACAAAATGAACAGCGGTATGACAATGATTCCGAGAAGATTTGACGCCCCCCATTCAATGGGCTCTGTCACGAATAGGGCTTCCGCAGGCAACACTCCGCCTTCATAGCCGACCACCAGCGCGGCGAAAAGATTGTTGGACATGTGCGCACCAATAGCAATCTCTAACGAGCGATCTCTCACAGTCACCCAGGCCAGGGCAAAGCCCACGGTGAAGTAGCCGAAAAAGGCCCCGAGCGTGTCTCCGGCCGCTTCTGGATTGAGCAGGTGGGGCAAAGAAAACAGGGTGCCACTGAGGGCTGAGAGCCACCAGATGTTTCCGAAACCCTGTGCCGCCCACTGGATGATCCAGCCCCGAAATAACAATTCCTCTGCGGTGGTTTGCATCGGCAGGAGAAGGAGTCCGACAAGAAGAAACGGGAGGAAAGTTTCCCACGAGGGAGAAAAGCGATAAGCCTCAGGGCTCAGAACGATTCCGACAACGACCGGGCCACCAATGAGAGCCACCCACACCCAGAAGCCCATTGCAACGCGCCACCATCGAAAATTATCGAAAGTTGAAAACAAATAGCGCAGCTTAACACCCAGCACAAACCGATAGGCGACCAGCGTCCCCAAGAACAAAGGCAGGAAAGTTATCAGAGCGAAGAACAGGTACCCCCACGCTGGCATCGCCGCCAGTATGTCGCCACCCATCAGTAAAACCTGAGGATCTACTCCGGTGTAGGGAAGAAGGGCCAACCCTAGAAGCGTCCCCCCCACTAACCAGGAGGCAAGAATTACTAAGGTCCCCAGAATCCAGCGCCAGGCTCGCACCCTCTGCGGGGGCATAAAGCGGGGCAGCGTGGTCGATGTTGTGTGGCTCACACCCCCAGTGTCCCAAGAAATGCTGAGTGGTGCGTGTGGGGGACGCTTCCCGGGAAGGTGCGAGATAGGCCAGACTAGAGCTTTCCCCTCCCGCAGAAGGACGTAGAGCACCAAATCCTTATGAGCGATATTCGAGATGACACCCGCGCTGGTTTCCAGTCCATCTTCGGCTACGAAGCTGACGGCCTGTGGTCTGCTCCCGGTGAGCTCCGTCTTCTTGGCGATGATTCTGACTACGCCGATGGATACGTGTTGGCCATCGCTCTTGATCGTCGCACCGTCGTTGCGGTGGGTGTTCGCAAAGACCGCAAGATTCGTGTTGCCAGTACCGAAGCCGATGAAATCGCGGAAATTTCCCTCGATCACTTGGAACCGAGCGAGGTTCACGGCTGGGCTGCTTACCCCCTGGGCGTGGCGTGGGCTCTGGGGCAGTTTGGCGCTGACCTTTCCGCTGTGCCCGGACTCGATGTGTTTATTGATTCCGATGTCCCGGTAGGGGTGGGCTTAGGTTCTTCCGCCGCTCTTGAGACTGCCGTTGCGGTCGCGCTCAACGATGCCTGGCAATTGTCCGTGGACTCTATGACCCTGGCTAAGGTGAGCCAGAAAGCCGAGAACTCTGTCGTGCGTCGTAACACCGGACTCAGCGACCACATCCCCTCGCTTCTCGGGGAAGATAATCGCGCCATACTCTTTGACTCCCGCTCTTTCGACAGTGACCAGGTTGCTTTTGCCCTGGCCGAGCACGGCCTCACCCTGGTTGTTATCGACACCGGTATCGAGCGCGGCACCGACCTGGCCACACAACGTTTCGTCGAGCGCGAAGAGGTGGTCGACGCGCTGAGTCTCACCTCACTAAGAGACCTTTCACCAAAAACTTTGCCCGACTATCGAGACTCCCTTCCTGCGGTGACCTACCGACGTGCACAGCACATCATTAACGAGAATCACAGAGTTCTCGATGCAGCCAAACTCCTGCGCCAAGAAAGCCCCCACGCTTTCGGCGAGATTATGACCGCATCCCAGGCTTCCCTGCGGGATGACTATGACGCGTCAAGCGTGGAAATTGATTTGGCAATCGAGACAGCCCTGTCCCAAGGCGCATATGGAGCCCGAATGGTGGGGGTGGGGGATTCAGGCTCTGTCTATGCCCTCATTAACGGTGAGGATCTATCTCTGCTCCAGGTCAACCTCGATGGTGCCTTTTCTGAGCACGGTTTTTCGGTCCCCACAACCTATGTCGTGGGGCCCTCGCGCGGCGCCATTCGTCACTGACGCTGGGACGCCACGAGCCCCAGCACTTGCGCGGTTCTGGACTGTGATGTCTCGGCCATTTCGACGTCGTCGGAGAGCTTCGACCCGTAACTGGGGACCATTTCTCGAAGTGTCGGCTTCCACTGTTCCAGTTTTCCTGGGAAACACCGCTCCAACACGGTAATCATGATGGGCACGGCGGTGGAGGCGCCGGGAGAGGCACCGAGAAGCCCGGCGATAGAACCATCCGCACTGGCGACAACCTCGGTGCCAAACTGCAAGACGCCGCCTTTCTGGCGGTCAGGCTTGATGACCTGAACCCGCTGCCCGGCAGTTTGTTCATACCAATCTTCGGGATTTGCAGACGGGTAAAAGTCCCACAGGGCTTGCATCTTTTTAGCCCTGGAAGCGAAAATTTCCCCTACGAGGTACCGCACGAGAGAGAAGTTCCCGACCCCCACCGCTATGAGGGGAATGAGGTTGTGCCAGCGGATTGAAGAAAAAAGATCTCCCCAGGATCCGGTCTTCAAAAACTTGGGCGTAAAGCCGGCATACGGGCCAAAAAGGAGACTTTTTTTTCCCGCGACAATCCGGGCGTCAAGGTGAGGAACCGACATGGGTGGCGCCCCCACACTCGCCTTTCCGTAGACTTTTGCGTGGTGTTGCGAGGCGACATCGGGGTTGTCCGTCCTCATCCACACCCCGCTCACCGGGAAACCACCATATCCACGAATTTCTCGGATACCCGATTTCTGCAACAAGTTCAACGACATCCCTCCGGCCCCCACGAACACGAAGGGAGTTTCCAGAGTGGTGGGGGTGTAGCCCACCTCTGATCGAAGCTGGACCTCCCACCCTTTTTGTGTCCGGGTCAGGTTCTTCACGCGCGATTCCAAAAATAGTGTGGTGGATGAGCTCGATATATGGCTCATCAAAGACCGGGTGAGCGCCCCGAAATCAATATCCGTTCCTTGAGCCGCTCGGGTTGCCGCCAGGGGCTCACCCTTGCGTCGCCCGTCAATCAACACCGGGGCCCAGCGGGCAATCACCATCGGGTCTTCAGAGTATTCGAGCCCCAGGAACAATGGATGATCCTTCAAGGCCTCATAACGAGCACGCAGGTAGTTCACGTTCTCGGTACCCCACACAAAACTCATGTGCGGGGATAGCGAAAGAAAAGATGCAGGGTCAGGGACAATTTTCTCGTTGACAAGCCACGTCCAGAATTGGCGCGACACTTGAAACTGTTCATTCACCTCAACAGCGCTATCGATTGCTATAGAACCATCGGGGCGCTGCGGGGTGTAATTCAATTCACACAAAGCAGAGTGGCCTGTTCCCGCGTTGTTCCAGGCGTTAGAGCTCTCTTCGCCGATACCGGGCAACTTCTCCACGAGCGCAATACGCCAAGTCGGCTCAAGCTCTTGAAGGAGGGTGCCCAGCGTGGCACTCATGATTCCACCACCCACGAGTACCGCATCAAAACGTTCCATAATGGCCTAAGTCTAAGCCCGGCGCGCTCCACCTAGACTGTGCGAGTGAATGAGCCCAACAGCCCACCCTGGGTCTTCCTCGTCGTAATCGGACTTATCGGCGGCCTCTTCTCGGGTGCTTTCGGGGTCGGAGGGGGTCTCATCATGGTCCCGCTTTTGCTCTGGTGGACAACATTTGATCAACGCAGAGCCAACGCGACTTCTCTCCTAGCCATTACCCCTGCATCGCTCATCGGAGCAATTTCGTTCAGTATTGGGGGCGTCTTCGAATGGTTCCCCGCACTTTTTGTTGCCCTCGGTAGCGTTGCAGGAGCGCAACTGGGAGCTCGCATTCTCACCCGGATTCCCTTGGCCCCGCTCAAATGGGCCTTCATTAGCTTCATCGTTTTTTCCTCTATTGGGCTTTTCCTTGAAGTGCCCAATCGTGACGGGTCCCTGGAGGTCACGGCCACCACCGCCGTCATACTGCTGGGGCTCGGATTACTGATGGGCGTAGGAGCAGGATTGCTAGGCATCGGCGGGGGCCTCATCGCAACTCCTGCAATCATGCTGTTTTTGGGTGGCAGTGACCTGGCTGCAAAAAGTATTTCTCTCCTTGCCATGGCTCCCGGGGCACTCAGCGGGAGCATTCTCCACGTCCGCCACAAGACCGCCCTGCTCCGTGATGGCGCGTGGGTGGCCACGGGCGCGGTGGTGGCAGCACCCATCGGCGCGTACTTTGCTTTTGCTCTTTCGCCGCGTGTGGCGGCCATTCTTTTTGGGCTCCTCACGGCTTTTGTGGCGATCAGCCTCACCATCAGGGCGATAAGAGAAGGCCGAAACTAAAGAGAAGCGGCCACAATCTCTGCAATTTGAACGGCGTTGAGGGCAGCGCCTTTTCGCAGGTTGTCATTACTCACAAAAAACGCCAAACCACGATTATCTGGCACCCCCTCGTCCTGACGGATGCGACCGACCAGAGTGGGATCAACCCCGGCCGCTTTCAGCGGTGTGGGGGTGTCCACAAGTTCAACGCCTGGTGCCACGGCAAGAAGCGCGGTTGCCTCTGCCGCGGTGAGGGGGTTCTCAAATTCAGCATTTATTTGCAGAGAATGACCGGTGAACACGGGCACACGCACACACGTCCCACTGACAAGGAGGCCGGGTAGGCCCAAAATTTTGCGACTCTCATTGCGAAGCTTCTTTTCTTCATCAGTTTCTCCCAGTCCGTCCTCGACGAGGTTTCCCGCGCGTGGCACGACGTTGAAGCCAATTGTTTCGGGGAAAACAGAAGGAAAAGGCAGGGTCAGCGCGCCACCGTCGTGAACAAGATCCAGAAGTTTGCCGCCCGCCCCGGCCATGACCTGCTCGACGAGCTCCTCGCTGCCTTTAAGCCCCGCGCCGGAAACAGCTTGGTACGTGGAAATAATGAGACGTTTCAGGCCCGCGGCATCGTGCAGGGCTTTCAGTGGCGGCATCGCCGCCATAGTGGTGCAGTTGGGGTTAGCAATGATTCCTTTAGCGGGCGCGCGCGCCTCTTGGGGATTCACTTCCGCCACGACCAAGGGAACTTCGGGGTCCATCCGCCACGCGCTGGAATTATCGATAACAGTAACCCCCGCAGCGACGAATCGAGGAGCTTGTTCTTGAGAGAGTGTCCCTCCAGCACTGAAAATAACGATATCTAGGCCTGTCGGGTCGGCAAGAGAAACATCCTCCACCACAATCGGTTCACCCCGAAAGAGAAGGTGTTGTCCCGCGCTCCTGGCAGAAGCAAAAAACCGAACCCGATCGGCCGGGAAGTCGCGCTCTTCAAGAAGGGTTCGAACAACCTGACCCACCTGCCCCGTTGCCCCCACAACACCCAGAGAAACCACTATCGACCCGTCCCCGCATAGATGGTGGCATCGACGTCCCCATCCAAACCGAACGCGCTGTGAACTGCGCGAACCGCATCGGGCAGGATGTCAGATCGCATAATGACGGAGATTCGAATTTCGCTGGTGGAGATCATCTCTATGTTGACGCCGGCACGAGAAAGTGCGGTGAAAAGCTGTGCCGAAACTCCCGCGTTTGATCGCATTCCCGCGCCGACAACGGAAAGCCGACCGATTTCATCGTCATAAAGCAAGGACTCAAAACCAGAATCCTCTCTCGCAATCTCCAGTGCTTCCATCGCCCGCGCACCATCCTCTTTGGGCAAAGTGAAAGAAATATCGGTGCGACCGGCTTCGTGAACCGACACATTCTGCACAATCATGTCTATATTGGCGCCGGCCTCGGCCACAATGGTGAAAATCCCCGCGGCCTTACCCGGAATGTCTGGCACCCCCACAACCGTGATTTTGGCTTCGCTGGTGTCACCGGCAACGCCTGAAATGATGGGTTCCTCCACGTTGTCTCCTTCGCTGTGGTCCGAGATGAATGTTCCCGATTCTTCCCTAAATGATGATCGAACATGCAACGTCACGTTGTGGCGCCGAGCAAATTCGACTGCTCGAATATTGATGACTTTTGCTCCCGCTGCTGCCAGCTCAAGCATTTCCTCGAACGTCACATGGTCGAGTTTCTGTGCCCGAGGAACCACCCGCGGATCCGCGGTGAAAACCCCATCCACATCTGTATAAATCTCACAGGCCTCGGCCCCCAACACCGCCGCCAGGGCAACCGCTGTGGTGTCGGAGCCACCTCGCCCGAGAGTGGTGATGTCTCGAGAATCATGGTTGAAGCCCTGGAAGCCGGCAACGATGGCGATGGCATTTTCGTCGAGTGCTTCTCGAACGCGGGTGGGGGTGACGTCCACGATGCGCGCCCTTCCGTGTTGGGCATCCGTCATCATGCCGGCTTGGCTTCCCGTGAAGGAGCGGGCATCAAAACCAAGATCGCGAATGGCCATTGCCAGCAAAGACATTGCCATACGCTCGCCGGTGGTAAGAAGCATGTCCATTTCACGCGAGTCCGGGTTGTCACTGACTTGATAGGCCAAATCGATGAGATCATCGGTGGTGTCTCCCATCGCAGAAACAGTGACCACCACATCGTGACCAGCCTTTTTCGCTCGCACAATGCGAGCCGCAACACGTTTGATGCTGGCGGCATTCGCGACGGACGAGCCGCCATACTTTTGCACAATTAATGTCACGGTCTCACCCCGCCCCCAAGGACATGGCCGCGAGGGCGGCCAAGATGTAATTGTACTGCCCCGGCGAAAAACCGCGGTCGGAAGCTACGAGACGCTTCTTCGGCCCTCAAAGGCCCTGCCCAACGTCACTTCATCGGCGTACTCCAGGTCTCCGCCGACAGGAAGCCCGCTTGCCAACCGTGTGACGGTCAGGCCAGGCTGATGCAAGAGCCTGCTGAGATAAGTTGCGGTTGCTTCCCCCTCCAGATTGGGGTCAGTCGCAATGATGACTTCGGACACCTCGGTGGACGCCAGGCGGGACAAGAGTTCTTTTATGCGAAGGTCATCGGGGCCGATGCCATCGATGGGGCTAATAGCGCCGCCGAGGACGTGGTAGAGACCGCGAAACCCCCTGGTGCGCTCGACTGCGAGGACATCTTTCGCCTCCTCCACGACACAAATCATGCTCGAGTTTCGTTTGGGGTCTTGGCAAAAACCGCAGGTGTCGCGCTCAGAAATCATCCCGCACGTCTGACAAAACCGAACTTTTTCTCGCACCGTCTTGAGTAGCTCCGATAGCGCGGAGGGCTCGTAGTTCTCGTTCTGAACGATAAAGAAAGCAATCCTTTGGGCAGATTTGGGTCCAATGCCCGGGAGCCGACCGAATTCATCGATCAGGTCTTGAACAATTCCTTCATACATTGCTACTTCTCCTCATCGCTAGCGACAGGGTGCTCGGAAATCAGCTCTCCCCCTAAAACCTCGCGAATGACAGCTTCACCTACTTGGGAGAGTGAACCCCCGGCAGGGGGCGCTTCTGCCTCGGGTTCTTCCAGGGGCTTGGTCTCGTGAGTGGCGGGTTTTTCCTCCTCAGCACGGGGAGGGGCGACAGTTGGCCAGGAGCCTGCAGGAACTTCCTTGGGGACAGAAGCTACCTCGGGCGGGGCCTCCGGCGCATTGCTCGGGGCGAGCTCCTGGACCTTGAACCTGACACGGTGACCCGCAACCTCAAGAATTGCTTCCCGCACAAGTTCGGCATTGGCGGGTAAACCGGGGCCCTGGGGCTTTTTCAACACCTCTGCACTCGAGAGGCTTGGAAAACCAATCGTCACCACATCATCGTCAAGCCCCACAACACTGGTTCCCACAAGCGCCGTCCACACTGCGCGCTTTTTCTCCCCGATGCCTTCAAGAATTGCTGGCCACGAATCGACCATCAGTTCAGAAGTGAGGGGGGTGGCGGGGACGACCGCGACCGGAGTGGGAGCGGGAGTCGGCGTCGGCGCAGCGGGTGCCGTCGAGGCGCGCGGCGCAGCAGGAGAAGAAGACATCGCGACTGGCCTTGTCTCGGTGCTGGTGCCGCGCGAGACAAGGAGGCGGGCCATCAAAAGCTCAAGGTGAAGTGTCGGTGACGTCGCACCTGTCATCGATGACAGAGCTTCGGCCATCACATCCGCCATGGCGGAAAGAGCGGGGGTCCCAACACCTGTGGCCAGCGACCGCATCACCTCAAGTGAAGCACCACTTGAGCCTGGCAACAACGCGGCCGCATCGGCTCCCGCCTGATCAACAATGATCAGGTCTCGGACATACTCGAGAAGATCCTCTCCAAAACGCCGGGGGTCTTGCCCCGTGTGAATGACCTTATCGAGCGCCTGGAAGGTGGCATTACCTACTCCTGACGCCAAGGAGGTCATTACTTCGGCAAGAAGCTCACCGTGGGTATACCCGAGAAGCCCAATCGCGTGGCCGTAGGTGACCTGAGGCTCGGGCGATCCTGCGATGAGTTGATCCAACACCGAGAGGGTGTCTCGAACGGAACCTCCCCCTGCGCGCACCACCAACGGCAACACGCCTTCTTCAACTTTCACGCCCTCCTTGACACACATCTGCTCCACATACGCCAGGAGCTCAGAGGGGGGAACAAGCCGGAAGGGGTAGTGATGGGTTCTCGACCGGATGGTCCCAAGGACTTTCTCGGGCTCCGTGGTCGCAAAGATAAACTTCACATGCTCCGGTGGCTCTTCCACAATTTTCAGCAGAGCATTAAATCCTTGCTGAGTCACCATATGGGCTTCGTCTAGAATGAAGATTTTGTAGCGGTCTCTCGCCGGGGCAAAGACCGCTCGTTCGCGCAAATCCCTGGCATCATCGACCCCGTTGTGGCTAGCCGCATCGATTTCCACGACGTCCAAGGACCCGCCTCCGTCGCGTGAGAGCTCAACACAGCTAGGACACGTCCCACACGGAGTGTCAGTGGGACCTGTGACACAGTTCAAACAACGAGCGAGAATTCGCGCAGACGTTGTTTTCCCGCAGCCGCGGGGCCCGCTAAACAAATACGCGTGATTGACGCGGTCGCCCAAGAGCGCTTGGCCAAGCGGATTGGTCACATGAGCCTGACCAATGAGCTCGGCGAACGTTTCTGGCCGGTAACGACGATAGAGAGCTGTGACCACGCTTGGAGCCTACCGGGCAGAGCTGACCAGCGAAGCGGTCTGCTGCGCAATCTCGCGCTCTTCGTTCGTGGGAATCACCATCACCACTGCCCCGGAACCCACCAACGACACAATCCTCGGGTCGCTCCGCGCTTCGGAGTTCAGAGAGGGGTCCAGAGTGAGCCCTAGAAACTCAAGCCCTTGGGTGGCCAGCACTCGTCCCTCCACGGAGTTTTCGCCAATCCCACCCGTGAAGACAAGCGCGTCGAGTCCGCCGAGAAGAGCCGCATAGGCGCCGATGTAGTGGCGTATCCGCCACGCCCACACCCCCAATGCCGCAAGCGCCTGGTCTTCCCCTCGACTAGCCGCCGCTGTGATGTCACGAAAATCTGCGGTACCGGCCAGCGCCAGCAGCCCGCTGCTTTTACTCAGCATTTCCGCAACGTGTTCTGCGGAGAAGGTCCCTGTTCTCAGCAGGTGAGTCACGATGCTGGGGTCAAGGTCCCCAGGTCTGGTGCCCATAACAAGCCCCGACGTAGGAGTGAAACTCATGGATGTGTCCACGCATCGCCCGCCCAGAATGGCGGCGGCAGAGGACCCATTTCCGAGATGAAGACTGACAACGCGGTGAGCACCTGGGTCGCCGTCTAAGAGTGTCGTGGCAACCCTCGACACATACTGGTGGCTGGTGCCGTGGAACCCATACTTACGAATCCCCAGGGATTCTCGGAGCTCTCGTGGCAGCGCAAGTGTCGAGGCTGCCTCAGACAGGGTGTGATGAAAGGCGGTATCAAATACCGCGACGTGGACGAGCTCGGGCAGCGCTTTTTGCGCGGCCGTGATCCCTGCGAGGTTGGCAGGATTATGAAGGGGCGCGAGAGGCGAGAGGTCCACAATGTGGTCCTGGACCTCAGGAGTGATGATGGCAGGTTCCACAAATCTTGCTCCACCGTGGACAACCCTGTGTCCCACAGCATCAATGCGGACACCCCGGGGCACAGACTGAAGGGCCTGCGCTATCGCCTCGCGATGGGTTGGTCCGCTCTCACCGTCGCCGATGTTCTCCACCAATCCCGAATAAAGCGACTCTCCAGTATCGGTGTCGATGATTTGGTACTTGAGGGACGAGGACCCCGCGTTGAGGACCAGAATCTGCATTAGGCCGATTCCTGCGCCTGTATCGCGGTAATTGCTACGGTGTTAATGATGTCTTTCACTGTTGCCCCCCGTGAAAGGTCATTGACGGGCTTGGCTAAACCCTGAAGCACAGGACCGATAGCGACAGCGCCTGCGCTGCGCTGGACCGCCTTGTAGGTGTTATTGCCCGTGTTGAGGTCGGGGAAGATAAACACTGTTGCGGCGCCAGCGAGCTGCGATTGAGGAAGTTTGGCCTCAGCGATGCTGGGCACAATCGCCGCGTCATATTGAATCGGCCCGTCCAGAATGAGATTTGGCCGGCGCTCTCGCACCAGCGCTGTCGCGGTGCGAACTTTGTCCACGCCAGCCCCGAACCCTGAATCGCCCGTGGAATAGGACAGCATTGCCACCCGGGGTTCAATTCCAAAGCGCACCGCTGTTTCTGTGGCAGAAACGGCGATATCCGCGAGCTCCTGTGCAGTCGGGTCAGGAACGATTGCGCAGTCTCCGTAGACCAAAACCCGATCCGCAAGACACATCAAGAAGACGCTGGACACGATCGAGACCCCCGGCGCGGTCTTGATGATTTCGAAGCTGGGTGTGATGGTGTGGGCAGTGGTGTGGGCCGCTCCAGAAACCATTCCATCGACCAGGCCCAAATGCACCATCATGGTTCCAAAATACGACACATCCGAGACCACCTCCCGGGCAATTTCCTTGCTCATGCCTTTGTGTGCGCGGAGAACTGCGTACTCCTCAGCAAACCGTTCACACAACGTGGAGTCATCAGGAGAGAGAATTCGTGCGGGAGAAATATCCAGCCCTAGCTCGCTCGCACGCTGACGGATCAACACCTCATCACCGAGCAACGTGATGTCCACAATGTCACGGGAGAGCAGTGTCGCACTTGCCCGAATGATTCGATCATCAAGTCCTTCGGGCAACACAATGTGTTTCTTGTTCTTTCTTGCCCTCTCCAAAAGCGTGTATTGAAACATTAGCGGTGTCACCACATCCGCCACGGTCACGTTCATCCGTTCAAGGAGCGCGTTGGCATCAACATTGGTGTGAAAAAGCTGCAGTGCCGTGTCGTATTTGCGCTGGGAGTCCGCAGCGAGTTTTCCTC
>Ga0222632_1000856_pt1 | contig 13542 bp, 9 predicted proteins | sample AntAcemetageno46_FD_179828 | JGI IMG/M metagenome (GOLD analysis project Ga0222632, IMG submission 179828) | Saline water microbial communities from Ace Lake, Antarctica - #46 | ecosystem: Environmental > Aquatic > Non-marine Saline and Alkaline > Saline | place: Antarctica: Ace Lake | collected...
CAATGCGTTTGCAACAGGGGCTAATAGAAATAAGGCGCTGGTGGCAGTGAGCAGCGGTATGATGCAACGGTTCAATAAGGATGAGATAGAGGCTGTACTGGGTCATGAGGTGGGTCATGTTGCAAATGGCGATATGATTACACTGGCGCTTATCCAGGGTGTTGTGAATACGTTTGTGATGTTTCTGGCCAGGGTGGTCGGATTTGTTGTGGACCGTGTTGTTCTAAAGAATGAACAAGGACTTGGAATTGGATATTTCATTACGACCATAGCCGCTGAAATCGTTTTGGCTATTTTGGCATCTACAATCGTCTTTTGGTTCTCACGAAGAAGAGAATTTGTTGCCGACAGAGATGGTGCCCGATTGGGAAGCAGAGGAGGAATGATCAATGCTTTGCAACGGCTCAAAGCGGAGTCGCAGGTACCCAATCAACTGCCTGAATCGATGCGGGCTTTCGGAATTACCGGCGGCAAACGCAGCGGTTTCAAAGCACTGTTCATGACACATCCACCGCTCGAGGATCGAATCGCCGCTCTTCAAAATATGAGTGATTAATGTTAATCTGATTCAAGAATTCTGAGTTTATTCTCACAATTTGAAATTCAAGAGTAAGGAACTATAGAGATGTTATTAAAAAGTGAGTATCTATTTAATCGGGCACAACAATTTATTCCGGGTGGTGTAAACTCACCGGCAAGAGCTTTTAAATCGGTGGGCGGAGTTCCGGTGTTCTTTAAAAAAGCAAAAGGATCCCTGATTACTGACGAAGATGGCAATGAGTATATTGACTATGTAGGTTCTTGGGGACCCATGATTTTAGGTCACGCTTATCCGGCGGTCATCAAAGCGGTTCAGGATGCCTCTTTTAACTCCACATCTTTTGGGGCTCCTACTGAGATAGAAATTGACATGGCTGAGTTGGTTCAAAAGATGGTTCCCAATGTGGAAAGAGTTCGGATGGTGAACTCCGGCACTGAGGCGTGCATGAGTGCCATTCGTGTTGCCAGAGGATATACCGGGAGAGATAAGATTATTAAGTTTGAAGGAAATTATCATGGTCATGCAGACTCATTTTTGATCCAAGCCGGGAGCGGCGCCTTGACACTAGGAAAACCAAGTAGCCCCGGAGTTACCAAGGGAACAGCTAAAGACACCCTGAATGCGAATTACAACGATCTGGACAGTGTAGAAAAACTGCTCAAAAAGAATAAAGATAAAGTAGCGGCCATCATTGTTGAGCCTGTTGCAGGCAACATGGGATGTATTCCTCCGGAGCCCGGTTTTTTGGAGGGGTTGCGGAAACTGTGTGATGATCATGGAGTTGTCTTGATTTTTGATGAAGTGATGACCGGGTTTCGATTGGCGCGAGGTGGTGCACAAGAGCGTTTTGATGTGTGGGCGGACTTGGTGACATTTGGTAAAATTATTGGGGGAGGACTCCCGGTTGGAGCATTTGGTGGAAAGAAAGAGATTATGGAAGTAGTATCACCGGTCGGACCTGTATATCAAGCCGGAACACTATCCGGCAACCCTCTGGCAATGAGCGCCGGTCTAGCGCAGTTGAATACTTTGGAGAACCACCCGGAACTTTACGTTGAGCTGGAGGAGAAAACAGATTATCTGGAGAATGGATTAAGGGGGGTATTAAATGAACAGGGTGTGCCATTTCAGATCAACCGCGTTGGTTCTATGATTAGTGTCTTTTTTACAAAGGAGAAGGTTTCAGGGTTTAAAACTGCATCCAAAACGGATCAGGAATTTTTTAAACGATTTTTTCATGCCATGCTGAAACGCGGGATCTATTTGCCGCCTTCCCCATTTGAGAGTTGGTTTTTGGCCACATCACTGACGTATAACATGCTGGATAAGACGATTCACTCGGCTAAGGAATCCTTAGAAGAGATGAAGCAGGGAAGTGAAAAGTGCTCAGAGCGTTAGCGATCCCCGCGTAAGCGAAAAATTAGAAGTGCTCAGAGCGTTATCCGCTTTAGCGAAAAGGGTCTGAGAACGCCACCTCTCCACTTCTCTACTTTTTACTCAAAAAGTGTTATTCATCTTGCGGGATTTCCAGCGGGATCTCTTCCGGTCGCAATCCCTGTTTAAACTGTTCACCGAATCCGGCCGGATTGGGATCATACTCTCCAATGATTTCCATATTCAAACCGGATTTCGGGATTTGATCTTCAAGTCCAAGTGCCCAATAAATGCCTTGAATGGAAAGTCGTCGCATATTCTCATCATAAAAGTCTTCGGGATGACCCAGCGTTGTAAAAAAGACCCTTGAAGTTCCTTCACTGCCTTCATAATTAGTCAACCAAGCTACAATTTGCGGATCCCCAAAAGAGTTACCACCCGGGACGGCTCCAACTATAGCACTTCCAACCAGAAGCGGAGTCGCACTTTCAAGCAAATTTGTAGAGTGATAGAGCCAGCTGCGTGCATGAAATGGATTTATGCCGTTTAAAACAGGATGATCAGAATTTTCACTTATGATATCTACCCGAGTAGAGTTTTGTGCGCCATGGTGACTTATCCAGGGTAATCCAAAAACACTCTGTGGCCATTCAAAATCGAGATGTTGATTGGTATGATTTTCACCATATTGAAATGCATGGGTCGATGTGCGAAACCCGGCCATCGGTTTTCCGGATTCTGCAAAATCAAGTATATATTGCAGCTGATGATCCGGTAAATTTCGAAAACGGGTAAACATTACCATCATGTCTGCTTCAGTTAAAACGTCAAGCCCGGAGATATTATCCAGCCGATTTGGATCAATCACCCCATCACTAATTGCATATACAACTGTCACTTTAAAACCGTATCTGTTCTTTAGAATGCGAGCTAACATCGGCATACTCTCCTCGGAACGATACTCTTCATCACCGGTCACAAAGACAATATGCAACGCATCTTCTTGATTGTCGTCGGACTCACTTGCTTCCGGTTGGCATCCGATAAAAGGAATGAGTAGTGATATGAGAATCAGATATCTCATGGGGGTGTTAATGTGTTAAAGTGTTTATTTGTTAAGGTGTTGACGTGTAAAAGTATTATGGTGTTGAGTTGTTGAGTTGTTGAGTTGTTGAGTTGTTGATATCTATGTACAGGAGCGTAGGGAGTGTTCACCCGAGGTTTTTTTCTATCTATTCAACAACCTCCATAACCCCTCGCATTAACTCACCATGGCCCGGGAATGAACAGATAAATGGATATAATCCGGGTTCAGTTGGAGCATCGAATGTTAAAAGCTGCTCTTCGTTGTGCCGTAATAAACGGGTTGATTGAAGAATGTGCGGACTATCGGGCACAAAATGCAATTCAAAGCCTTCTCCGCCCAGATCAATAGCCATTTGATAAACTTCATCAGCCCGATCAGGTTCCGTAATAATCATATTATGGGGCATAAAATCAGGATTTTCAAAATTGAGTTTGACGGGCTGATTGCTCCGGACGGTAAACGTGGCCACATCAAACCGCATCTGTTCAATGACGGCCCTGATGGAGAGATTGGCGATGGGTTCATCTGACAGATCAAGCTCTAAACCGGTACGCTCAAAGGAGTCCTCAGCGGGGGTCTGTATGACGTGCATGAGATTGTCTGCCATCAACTCCGGATTTCTCTCATGCCAAAACCATCGGACTTTCTCTGCTGCAATGCGTGCATTGGGATCGGGGGATTCCAATAGTAACCCGAGTAGTGAGTCATTCACTACATTGTGCTGTTGGTGAACCCATAAGCCCTCCAGTAGCGGATGAGCGTCGTCCGGTTGATTGGGATCAAATTGTTCAATCCAGCCGGAAAGAGTGCTCATCACATCATCCGTATCCCGGGCACTGAGTTCAACACGGGCTCTGTGACGAATTCCATTATCCGGATGTTTTAAAAGATCCAAAAGGTGATTTATCGATTCCTCATGAATGGAGACCGGATCCATGAGTGGCCGGTCCTTTGCTGTGATTCTGTAAATTCTGCCGTGGGTATTGTCGCGCATCGGATCGCGGAGATTGTGCTGCATATGACCAATAATGGCATTGTGCCAGTCGCTTATATAGAGTGCACCATCATTGCCTAAAACTCCGTGTGTAGGCCGAAAATTGGGATCGTCTGAGTAGATCAGATCACCCGCATCTTTACCCCAAACCATGCCATTTTTAATGTCCATATCATATCTTTTGATCCCCAAAAAGCCAATCACATTGTAGATCAAAAAATTATCCCGGTACTGCTCCGGAAAGTGACTGCTGGAGAGAACCTGATTGCCCGGTACAGGCCGCACCGTATGATCCAAAAGGGGGCGTTTTTCAAAACGGTTACCGTCCAGATAGACTTGATGTGCGGTTCCCATGGTTCCATCAGTGATAAATAGATTGCCCCACTTATCGAAGCTGATTCCATGCGGGTTGTAGATGTTTTCTACAACAAATTCGAATTCAAATGTTCTGGGATTGAACCGGTAGAGGCCGGATATATTGGATTCTACATTTTTCCGCCAGGGGGTTTCGACATTGTTGAGATGAAATACACCTCGTTGGTAGTAGATCCATCCATCGGGTCCGTAAATCACATTATTAGCAGTATGATGAGTATCAGCAGAATCGATAGCTCCCATGAGTCGGATTTGAACATCCGCTTTATCGTCTCCGGTTGTATCTTTCAGAAAAAGAATATCCGGCGCTGAGACGACGATAACACCTCCATTCCAAAATTCGAAACCGGTGGGGTTATGGATTTGAGCAAATGTAGCGGATTTATCTGCGACACCGTCCCCATCGGTATCTTCCAGAATCAGGAGCCGGTCACTCATCTCACCCATGGGTTCCCATTTGGGATAGGTTGACCATGCAGCTACCCAGATACGGCCTTTTGAATCGACCTGCATCTGAACCGGATTGATCAACTCCGGAAACATCTCTTCCGATGCGAATAGATTCACCTCGAGGCCCTCTTCCGGTGTCATCTTTTCAATCGCTTCTTCACCACCCAGATAGACCGGATTTCCGGTAAAATTGGTAACCACTTCCTTTGTGGGAGGCACATTGCTGTCGTCAGGTTGTGCATCTTCACCCATAAGTTTACTCCATATGACCTGATCACGGTTTGCAGTCATCACATCTAACATCACCAGTTCATGCTGCAGTGTTTCGCGATTGCCATGGAGTTCTGCTCGGCTTCCCCACACATCATTCCCGCTGGTTGCACGGTAACGATTAAACCAGTGCCAGTTTTTATCGAGGACTGCCTCGCGGACACCCTCGGCCACATCTGCGAGATGTCTGGGATCTTTTCCAAACAGTTCATAAATAATATACTCAGCAATCAGTTTGTTGCCATATTCAGTTAGATGAATTCCATTGATGGTGAGGGATTCGTCGGATCTTTTATAGAGTCGATTAGATTCTCTGAAAAGATCCACAAAAGGAATACCCATCTCGCCGGCCACTTCCTCCATAGCATCGGTGTAAAGTTCCAGACGAAGATTATTCTCTTCACCGTCGGGCAGATTAGGGTCATCCAGGTTTTCATGAGCAATAGGTGAAAAAAGAACGATTTTGGGAACAGACACACCGTCATATCGCTGATTTTGAGTGTGTTCAATCCAAACTCTCAGATGGGCTTTAAACTCTTCAGGTCGATTATCAAACGACTCATTATAGCCGAAAAAAGCAAAAATAGTGTTTGCATTCACGTTATTGAGGTGATGATCGGAGTCCCCAAATTCGGGATGGGCACGGGGCCTGTGGTGAACCTGATCTCCGGTAAAACTCAGATTCCGGATCACTAATTCATGATCAGGATTCGCAGCATGAAGGTAACTTTCGAGCCATCCATCATGTTGCATTCTATCCCCCAGTCCGTTGCCAATGATCGCGATTCGGTCGCCGTCACCGGTTTCGATTTTTGCCGTTCCGGAGCAGCCGGAAATTAGGATTAAAAGACTAAGCCATAAAATGTGCACACAAAAAAATGAACCGATCCACTGTTTATTCATAGAAATTCCCTTTGTCAATACCATGTTTTCACTGATAATCCATAGAAATTGAGGTTACTGATTAAAAATCGATCCATCAACTATTTTTTCGGGATTCATTTACTTCATGGAATGTTTATAACTAGGAGTTATCTTAGCGGTCTCCAACCATTTTGTAATGATATTCTAATTTGTGATTGTATCGGATGAATAAATCAGCGCTTGCGACTGTCTTTTTAGTAGTGATGATCGATCTTCTCGGTTTTGGGATTGTATTGCCCCTGCTGCCTTTCTATGCGCAGGAATTTGCAGCATCAGCGGTTATGATTGGGTTGTTGTACAGTGTGTATTCCTTTATGCAGCTCATCTTTTCTCCTATCTGGGGGAGCTGGTCAGACCGAATCGGCCGACGACCCATCATGCTTCTGAGCACGTTTGGTGCAGTGATTGCCTACATTCTTTTTGGTCTGGCAGAATCCCTGAGTTTGTTATTCTTTTCACGTATTGTGGCCGGTACCATGGGTGGAAATATCTCAACTGCACAGGCATACATTGCAGACGTTACAGACTCAGAAAACAGGGCACGGGGAATGGGGTTAATAGGTGCTGCATTCGGAATTGGGTTTGTGATAGGTCCGGCGTTGGCGACTGCATTGATCCATCCGGCATTTCATGAGGTTGTTGCAAATCTGGGATTTGTTCAATTTGCGGAATGGATGGGTGATAACCGATTTGCACTGCCCGGATTTTTTGCCGCTTTTTTATCTTTTTGCAGTTTTCTGATGGTGCTTTTTAAACTACCGGAAACGGTCGACACGTCCAAAAAACGGGAAGTTGTTTACCGCCGCCCGAGTGTGTTTACGCCGAAATTTTGGAGATTATTATCCGCGCAGAAAGGAAAATCTGCAAGAGGATATTTGATCCCATTGATTATCGGATTCTTTTTGCTCTCATTTGGGGAGTCCAGTCTGTACAGTGCCTTCCCGCTATTTGCAGGTTCGGAGCTGGGAATGTCAGCCGAGGAGGTAGGGATTCAATTCTTCTACATTGGAATCATAGCAGTGATTGTTCAGGGATTTCTGATCAAACCGTTAACCAATATCTTTGCTGAAGAGAAGCTATTTATGGTGGGCAATGTGTTAATGGTGATTGGGCTTGGCCTGATTCCACTGGCTCAAAATATGGTTATGCTGGCTCTTTTTCTCGGTTTGATGGCGCTTGGGAAGAGTCTAAATACACCTACAATAACCAGTTTGATCTCGAAAGAAGCGGATGAGGATAATATGGGTGCAGTAATGGGAGCATCACAGGGTTTGTCAGGATTAGGTCGCATGATCGGTCCAACCTGGGGTGGTGCGCTCTTTTCAGTCTATTTTGGTCTACCCTTTGCGGCAACGGCACTTATTGTGGCAACCACAATCTGGATTGCGTTAGGCCTCATTTCTAAAGAGAAAATACGATTAGCTGAGAAGTCATAATGGGTTCTTAACACAATCAGATTTCAAGATGATCGGTGGTTTTTTTACCTTTCAAGGAGAGTAAAAAAATAGACTAATACGGAGACTATCATGACTGTTACCATTACAGATAAACTACCTGAACAGGCGATTCAAACACTTGAAAAATTGGGTTTGAAAGTCAATTCAGAACCTCAAATGACATCCACAGAGCTTGATAAGGGATTAAAAGATTCTCAGATATTGATTGTGAGGTCTACAATTGTGAGTGAATCTTGCATTCGTAACAGTCCGGAATTAAGCTTGATTATCAGAGCCGGTGCAGGAGTTAATAATATTGATATAAAATCTGCAAGCAGTCTGGGGATCTATGTTGCAAATTGTCCGGGCAAAAATGCGATTGCAGTGGCTGAATTGACGATTGGATTGATCCTTTCTCTCGACCGTTATTTAGCTGATAATGTTTCTGATTTCAGAAAAGGAGCTTGGAATAAAGCGAGTTATAGCAAGGCTGATGGACTCTTTGGCAAAACCCTTGGCATTATCGGAACCGGTCAAATAGGTCAAGAAGTGATTAAAAGAGCCAAATCATTTGGATTAGAAGTTGTGGCCTGGTCGCGATCGTTAACAGCTGAAATTGCGGAAGAGATGGATATAGAGTATGCAGAGAGTGTGATGGATGTAGCAAAACGGTGTGACATTCTGAGTGTCCATCTTGCACTGAATTCGGATACAAAAGGAATCATCTCCAAAGAGATTTTAGCGGCGTTGAAAAATGGAGCACTCTTTATCAATACATCAAGAGATGGAATTGTAGATGAAGAAGCCCTTTATGAAGAGCTTAAAAGCGGACGGTTACGCGCCGGTTTGGATGTCTTTAGTGATGAGCCGGAAGGCAAAGATGGAGAGTTTACAAGTCGGTTTCAGAAACTGGATAATGTCTATATATCCCACCATATCGGAGCAAGTACAGAGCAGGCACAGTTAGCAGTGGCTGAAGATGCGGTCGATATTGTAAGGGGATATGTTCAGGAGGGGCATGTTCGAAACTGGCTGAACCGGTGTGAGCAGACAGAAGCCCCGTGGCAATTAGTGGTTCGGCATTTCGATAAACCGGGAGTTATTGCCAATGTAATGAGTGAGCTGAAACAGGCAAAAATCAATGCCCAAGAATTGACAAATGTGATTTTTGAAGGTAAAAAAACCGCCTGTTGTACTATTCAGATAGATACAAAACCGAGTGATGAAATTATGAAAAGCATTCGTACCCGTCAGGATGAAGTCATTAGTGCGACGTTAATAGAAAGGTAGATAATTAGGTTGATATGGCCACCAATAGGGTCTGAAGATAAAATAATTAGTGTGACGTAAATAAAAAGTGTAACTAAAATTTTGTCTCTAAGGTGTCATTCTTTGAAGCCACCGTTCAGGGTCAGCCATCTGGCTGCCATCTCTTACCAAAAAGAATAGGATAGATCCGCGTACAGAATTTTGATTACCGGATAAACCCAATACGTCACCCTGACGAAGAACTTGATTTCTTCGAACGTATATCTCACTCAAATTTCCATAGCCTGTTATGAAGTTGCCATGGTTTACAAAAACAAGATCTCCGTAACCTTGCAGAGGCTGTACGCCGGATACATATCCATCACTGACAACCCGAACCGTTGATTGTGGAACTGCTGATATATCCACTCCAAGATTGGGGACCCGTGTATTGTGAACCGGGTTAATTCGCACACCAAATCGTTGGGTGATGGTACCATTTTCAATCGGCCATGGCAGTTGGCCTCTCTGTTCCCTGAAACGGGTACCTAATGCAGTAATTTCATCATCGGTAAGATTCAGTTCTCTCGCGGCAGAAACTTCTCCTGCAGATCCGGCTCCCGATTCTGCCCTGCGAAGACGTTCCATTTCCAGAATCAGGTTTTCCAATGTTGACTCCAGGCTTTCTCTCTGCTGCCGTTGTCGTTGTCGTTGTTGTTCCATGCTTTCAATATCACTTTGCAAGGTTTCAACAAGAACTCTCTGTTGCCCCTGTTGAGCTTCAAGAGTCCCGGTTTCAGATCTTATTTCAGCTAACAATGTTTGGTTTCGTTCTCGTGACTCCTCCAGATCATTTCTGGATTGAACAAGCTGTATTTGTGTCAACTCTATTTCATCTACCTGACCCTGAACATGATTGTTAAACCTGCTTAAATAGAAGGATCGAATCATAAGTTGGTTCAGTGAACTTGAGGTGATCATGAGTGCAAGCTCTGTTGTTCGACCGTGTTTATAAAGATATATCAGTGTTGATTTGTATTCATTTACAAGGTTTTGAAGATGTTCTTCCAGCTCTTGTAAATTGTTTTCTATCAATTGAATCTCTTCCTGAATTGCCTGTTGCTCACGGTTTGTCTGTCTCAATCTCTCTTGCTGAAGGGAGATCAATCGATCCAGCTCTTCATATCGCCTGTAGAGCTGCTCATACTCTTGTGTTGTCTCGGTAAGTTGTTCAGTATAATTAGCAATTTGGCGATCTATATTTTCTATCTGAGTACGTGTATTTTGTTGTCTCTCAAGCATTTGAGAGCGCAGATAATCATACGATGATTGTGCAATTGCAGATGATGCAATCAGAAAGAAGAGAATAAAAGCTATGACGTTAATACGTTTGATCATGGTCTTTTCACAATGACATCATCAGGAAGGTCTATTCCCAATTTAGGAAGTTCACTATTCGGTTCAAGTTGCTGTATTAACAGGGCAGCCCTGGATTCTCCATCAATGCTGTAGATTGTAACTCTCCTGGGCAGTTGAAATGAATTTATTTCGGCATATCCATCATAGTCAATTCGGCTGTAAGGCGCAGAATGCCTGCCATTTGCATGTACAACGTTAAGTATAAATCCACTGCTCTTGATCACTCTGATCAATGATTGGTCATGAAGTAGAACCACAAATTGATCTTCATCATCATAAATCCGATCTACTTCAGAAATTTCAAAAGTAAAATTTAACAGTTCGATTAAATTTACAGATGCCAGTGAACCTACAGCGGATAAGTTGCTCTGTCTAAGGGATACTTTTTCGGCAATTTTATCAAGTCGATTATAAACGATAAGTGAATCTTTGTCGACATAGATCTGTCCGCCTTCGATGCCTGCACTATTTCTCACGTGGATCAATCCTTCATCCCGATTTGCCTGAAACCGGATCGTTACTCGTTCACTGTTTCCGGGTTCACTGACAATAGCCCGGCCACTACCGCTTACCGTGAATAAATCGCTGTTGTAATTGGGGATTAAATCTGTTAATTCTTCTGATGTGATATCAGCGAATTCCAGGTCTTCGATACCGGTAGCTAGTTCTGTAGTGCTGCAAGCAGAAAGCAGGAACAGGCCAATTATGGAGAGTAAAAAGGAGTTATTTATTTTTGAATTCTTCAATATTAGTCAATCAAATGTGTTCTTTCGGGGTCCAGTTCAAATGCTTTATCCCACCACTCTCTGGCCTTGGTTTCATCACCCATTGCTGAATAAACATCACCCAGATGTTCATAAACTTCAGCACTTGCGTCTCCGGTATCTACGGCTTTTTGAATGTATTCAAGTGCGAGATCAAGGTCATCTTTTTTAAAGTATATCCAGCCCAATGTATCCAAATAAGATGCATTTTCAGGTTCTATTTCAACTGCGCGTTCAGACATTTCCAATGCCTCATCCAGATTTTCGTTACGCAAAGAGAGGTAATAAGCGTAATTATTGAGGGCATTGTGGTTATTTCGATCTAATCTTAAAGCATTCTGAAATGCATCAACGCTTTCAGTCCATTTTTCCAGTTCATGTTTTACATCTGCCAAGGTGCTGTATATTACGGATCGAAATGCTCTTTGTGATGGTGAAATGGTCGCTTCCTGAAGCCATTGTTCAGCCTCTATGTATTGATTATTCAGCATATAAGAGGCGCCGCTAAAAAATTGGATAAATGAGTTATCAGGTGAATTTCGGTTCGCAGATTCGGATAAGGAGATCACTTCTTCATATCTGTTGAGAGAAAAGAGCAGTTGCACTCTCTGTCCCCATGCTTCAGAAAGCTCAGGAAGGGTGCTATTTATATGCTCCAAAATTTCCAGTGCCGTATCAAAATCATTCATTTGAAGATGATATTCTGCCGCAAGCAATTGTGCGGGTCCAAATTCAGGCTCATTTTCACCTAGGGCAATGATGATCTTCTCAGATTGATTTTGTAAGATCGGCTCATCAGGAAATCGTTGGTTTTGTGCAAAAACAAACCGGGCCAATTCCATTTTTTGTTCAGGATTGATCATTGGGTCTTGGATCATCTCGATAAATGTATTTCCCAGTTTTTCCCATTCGCGGTTTTCAGAATAGATTTCTGCCAGCAGCAGAAGGGTTGTCGGATCTCCCGGATTTCGATCCCTGGCATCCATTAGCGTAGATTCAGCTGCCTCCATATCGTCCAGTTCGATGTAATACTGACTAATGGTATGAAGAGTGGTTAGATTGCCGGGATTGAGGGCTCGAATTTTTTCCAGCTCTGAGAGTGCATTTTCTTTCTGATCCAATGCATTGTAAGTTTGAAACTTTCTAAGATGTAACTCAAAAGACCCCCCGGTAAGGGTTATAAGTTTATCCAACACGTCATTCGATTTTTCGAGTTCCCCAAACTCCAGATAACTTTCCGAGAGTGTATAAAGAACAACTTGATCATCGGGATATTTGATCAGGACATTCTGCAAGGTTTCAACGGCCATTTCATTTCTGCCGGAAAGCCTGTATACATCAGTAAGATGGAGTAAATACCACTTATTTTCGGGTTCCAATTCGGTGGCCATCTGTCCGTAATAAGCAGCATTTACTAAATCTCCGGTTTCAAGATAGACATCAGACAATGCGTAATTAATACCTGCATCATCAGAAAATAGCAGATGTGCTGCAATCAATTTATCGAGAGCTTGTTCATAATCCTGATTCTCAAAGTCATTGATGCCATCAATGAAAAATTCAAGTGCCCGGGTCAAACTTGCATCCACACTATCGGTGTCCTGGGCATGACCATTTGGGCACCATAAAAAAAGGGTTAATAAAAGCAGCAAAAAGGATTTAGCCATTTACCAATGTAATATGAAAAAAGTTAACTGGCAGTAGTACTAAGATACGTTTCAGATTGATTGTAATTATAATTCTAACCTTAATTCAGTAAAAAAGTTCTGAATACGTGTTTAGGAACATTATACCTTTAGGATAATAACTCAAGTAATTTGATGAGTAATGCACCTTTAAACTGTAATACTGATGTGATACAAAATAGTGGTTTTCAGGTTGAGATATCAATCCTATATTCATAGAACGGAAGATTGAAAGCAGAGAAGAGATGAAATGGTTATTTCAAAAAGAGCGGAGCATACGTTTGGGTTCCTGTTTCTGGTAGTTGGCGGCCTCCTGTTTAGTATAGTAGAAATCTTATGGCGTTATTACTACACCGGAGAACAGTTAGATGAAGAAAATAGTCAGCGTTCCATGCTAAATATTTCATCCATTTATGTGTTAGATCTGGGCAAAGATCAGAACTCAATATATCTGAAATACGGGTTTCATCACAGCCACTGCTAGGCAGTGCTCCGGGTAAATCCACAGAGTTTCGATTATTTCAAAACTATCCCAATCCATTCTATCCGATAAGTACTATTCGCTATGATGTACCGGTAAGTCAGCATGTAAGAATTGATCTCTTTACAATTACCGGTCAGCACGTCCATACACCTGTTGATAAACATGTTCATGCAGGACGTCATCGTGTAACAGTAGATCTATCGGATTTAGCGAGTGGAATCTATCTTTACAGGCTTACTACAAATGGATTTACTAAGTCTCTTCGAATGAGTATAATAAAGTAGAGTAATAAAAATTCTCAAACGGGTGAAAGCAACTGATTTTTAAGCAAATACAATAAAATAAGTAAGCGTTTTTATCTTTAATCAGTAGTGTCCGGTAAAAGATAAAAAAAAGAAGGGGAGTTCCCTTTCGAGTTCTCCCCTTTTGGTTATTTTATGTTTTTCCACAAACGTAAATAACCGCTATGAATAAAAGTACACATTTCTCAG
>Ga0222632_1000857_pt1 | contig 13525 bp, 18 predicted proteins | sample AntAcemetageno46_FD_179828 | JGI IMG/M metagenome (GOLD analysis project Ga0222632, IMG submission 179828) | Saline water microbial communities from Ace Lake, Antarctica - #46 | ecosystem: Environmental > Aquatic > Non-marine Saline and Alkaline > Saline | place: Antarctica: Ace Lake | collected...
CAGTTGACGAGCAACCCAGATTCTGAAAACTCCATTCCACAGTTGACCGATACTTCCATAATCTGCAAGTTGCCGGAACTATCCAGGCGTGAGACCTATCGGATGCGCTAACTGTAGTTCACGCCTGCATGTATTGTGTTTGGTACACCACGCCAGCGCACCAGGCTCATAGTAGTGTTATATCCCCCTAGTAGTTTCAGTGAATATGAGGGCGGCAATTTCTGGCGCATTGATCCGCACATCAACTCAGGTCGATAACATTATGAAAGTTAGTGACCACACTCATCGTTATCATTGTCCATTGTCCATGGACAGTCTTAGTGTGATTCACGGCAATTTCCAGCCGGTTATGGCACGCATCCATCGTTTACAGGCAATGCATGGCCCATCGACGTGCAAAGATTATCGCGTTTTCTTTACATGTCCCGACAACGTGCAAAGGAATCTCCGTTTTCTTTACATATCATATCTGATACATATCATATCTGATACATATCATTGTGATACATGTCATATGTGATACATTTATCCCGCTCGGTAAATATCGGCCAGAAAGCGTAGTGACACTGCGTAAATGTCCCTATCGGTAAACCGGGCGCTGGACAGCCGGAGACAGTGTGCTATAAATGCTTCAGACGTTCCCGCGTTCCAAATCAGACGAGACACACATGAACCCCTTCAAGAAGCTTAGCGATACAATGACCGGCGCAACACAGAAAAGCGGCATCGAGACACGCAAGCGCGGTGAGACTGACGCTGATCGCCGCAATCGTGAGAACCGTCTACGCGAGGAGCGTGAAGCTGCTGAGCGCAAGATGCGGGAAGAGGCTAAAGAGAAAGCCTGGCAGGCGGAGCGCAAGCGCCGGGGCTACGCGCCTAACTGATTATCCCACAAATTAGAGTTTCGTAGTGTAGCGGGATAAAGGAGGTCTGGCTGGCAGCGGTCGCAGGCGCTTGATTCAGCCATTGCACTCACCCCAATTCGCCTGACAGAGAGCCCCCTCCATGTCGAATATCCAATCGCCCTGACGTTCCACCATTTCTCTGAGCGTTTGACGGGAATATTCAGAGCGGAACCTCGCCACTCCGGACGAAGCTAAACTGGACGCCAAAGCCTCCATCCGCTCCCACCAGTCGTGTTGATCGGGCTCATCTCGCGCTAACGCGGCCAGTTGTGCTTCAGACTTTAAAAAACAACCTGTGCAATTTCCGGCGCCCTTAGGTAGAGCGAGATCGAAGGGTTGCGTCTCCCAAAAGTCCCATACATCCCGAACGGACACCCCTGCGTCTGCGAGCGGAAACCACCTAACGACACGCTTATCCGGGGACGCCCTTAGCCTGGTAGGTTCGTCGGCCCGAAATCCAACAGCGTTAGTCCAGCCCTTCCAGCCCTCAGAGATCAGGTAGCGGCGCGCTGGCAGTATCTTGAGGTGCTCGGTACAAAATCGTTTAGATTGGTCTGGGCATGCCTTTTTCCGGCGAATGAGCCGCTCGAAAGGCTCCCCATCCCTGCTGGCAGAATCGTGAGACACTGTTCTGAAAATAGGTCCGTCAGAGCGATCACCATCCTCGACCCAAACAATGTTGATCCCCCACCTGACGCCACACTCTCTAACAAAATCCAGAGTTTGGGGCCGCTCCTTGCCCGTGTTAGAAAAAACGACCCGGCAACGCTCAGGCAACCCAGCGTTTGCCTCAATTATTTGGTGCAGCATGTAAGCACTGGTGCGACCACCACTAAAGCTGATTTGCACGTTACCGGTCGGCAAAATGTAAGCGCTCATGCCACTTCCCCCCTAATTGCCATACATTGAGACACAAGTGCGCAAGTGCCTATTGTCGCCAGAAACACCAATATGATACGCGTCATTCGCTTCATTGCTTTTCACTTTCCTAGTGGCCAACTATACCATTGAACGTGGTGCCGGCCAAATAAAAAAGGCGCCCCACTGCGGGCAAACAGTGGAGCGCCAGAGCGCGGCCATAGGCGCCAGAGCGCGGCCATAAGCGCTAGTTCGAGAGGAAAGGAACCAAAAACTCCCGAACGTCTAATCTATTGCAACGTTCATGCCGTGTCAAACGTTTCTACCTATTTATATACATCATATGCGATGCGGTTCATATATTTTTTGGCCATTTTGCGAATTCCGTCCGCCGCCTGGCTTGGTGTGATTGCGTACATTGGCTTATTCGGGGCGAACCCACCGCCAAACAGTACCACTGCGTCATTGAAGTCAATGCATAGCGCCGCTCTCGCAGTTTTTTCCCAATTGCAGTCGTAATGAAACTCCTTCGGCGCAAATAGCCTCACTGCCTCTCCGGCAATGCAGCAAACTGTTTTGCAAACGTGCGCACTGTTGGGATCGTCAGGCAACCACCCCTCTTGCGTAAGGGCATATTCAGACATATTGAAGCCATGCTCATAGGAATCTTTCATCCTTTTTCGGACGTGAGGAAGATTGCCTATATGGTCAGCAAGCTGCATCAGCCTTTCTCCGGCATTAAATGAACTCATCTTAAACCCCCTCAAACATGTTGATCGTTTTGGGCGACTTTCGCCCGACTGTGCCTTCATTGAACAGTGGAGGTTGTGCATATGCAAGTCTCATGCGAGCAACCGCCATATTGAAATATTCTTCGTTCTGCTCAATACCCACAAAGATGCGCCCAAAGGCATTGCAGGCAATTCCAGTAGCACCGCTACCCATGAATGGGTCGAGTATGGTTTGGTCAGCCTCGGTGAAGTCTGCGACCAACTCTTTCATCAATGCCACCGGCTTCTCTGTAGGGTGTCCACCGTGACGGCCTGACGGATTTGTCAGGTGTGTGTAGACGCCACGCTTACCGCCAGCGTTCCACTTTGCGTATCCGGCGCCGGCCCATGATGCGACAAACATCTCGGCTCCCATAGCCGGACCCTGGCCGTTCATCTGCGGCGTTGAGTCAGGCTTAACCCATACGCACGCCCTTTTGTATTTCATTGGACTTGCATTGATAGAGTCTGCCCAGCGCCCCACGCCTTCGGGAGAACAAAACAGCAACACCCAGCCGTTTGATGCCGCGTACACCTTCTCGACGATATCATCTCTCATGTTTTCCACATGGTCGAAGGAAATATCGCGATTCGATGGGCCTCCATCCTTGCGCACATTACGTGCGCCTGCTGTTTTAGCTTCGTGGGTTATCCTTTCATAAGGCGGGTCCGTTATTATATGATCCACGCTTGACAGAAGCGGAATGATCTCCAGGCAATCTCCACGCAAAAGAACGTGGGGGCCTACAGCTACCCAATCTTTTATTGGATTATCGCTCATGCGTCTCCCGTTACCTCCAGATAAAGATTAATGGTATTGCGAAAAGTGACACGACTCCTAAGACCAACGCCAAGAAGTTAATGAGAATCCAGAAGTACCAGGCTTCTGATTTTGGGTAACAATTTCTGGAAAACAGGGCTGTCAGCAAAAACATGCCGATGCATACAACCAGAACAGTTTCGGCTATCTGCAACATTAGTATGACTTGCCTCCAGCGTCCACTGACGCTCCGAAGCAGCCTTTTATTGCTGAGTTAATTCCGTTTTTAAGTCTCATTTGAGTTAATTCCGTTTTTAAGGCTCATTATTTGCTCTCCAGTTCAGTTTCGCATAGCGCAAGCGCGCGCCAGGCCAGTGATACAGAATGTGGCGTTCCGTCGTCTCCGACTTTGCCACGGTCGATAAGGTGACGGACAATACAGTCCGCATGATCGTTAGACTTATCTTTTGACCAGTAAAGCGGCTGGCCAGGGTTATGCTTATCATTGCCGGTCTTAGAGAGTCGCGCCAAAGCCGCCATTGTCAGGGGAAAGTAGTCCAGAACGCCTGTTGCAATTGGCGTATTCTTGCGCTCCTCGCTATCTTCTGTGATTTTTATTGATCTCGTGTCTCCGTAAACAGATTTCACCTTTGTCTCTACGTCTACATCCACGTTAGTATTCACGCATATCGGCAATTTTTCTACAATATCCCAATGTAACTCAAATTTCACGCCAAGGGAATCTATGTAAAATGATCCATTCTCCCTCCAGGAACTGTCCACCCATAAACCAGACGAAATATCATAATACTGACCCTTGAAGGGATAGATGCTTTCGCCGTCGTAAAACTGGATTTTCGCCCTAGTCCCGCTGCGCGTCCTGTAATATTCACCAACCTCGAGTTTCATGTCGCCCTCCTGTCAAAAACATAAACATTACCAAAAATTCCATTTTGGCACAGGCTTGAGACCAAGGTTCAATATATATGCCAAGAGGTTTAGTCCCGTCCGATTCCATGTCCCACTTGTGTTCAGACTGCATCATTAGTGCCTTCCGCTCATCCAAAAGAATTCGGCGGTCATACTCCTTGGTTTTTTCCTGCATCTCGCTGGCCAGGTTAAGGTGCGCAAACTTTTGGCGAATACCCTTGTCAACCTGAAGTGCTATTTCTGAAAACACCGGAATCATAGATTTCAGCGGAGTTTTCATATCGCCAACATACGCCTCTTCGGCGTCATGCATCAAAGCATCAAAAGCTAAAAACTTATCGTCCGTATCTTTTAGAATTTTCTCTGCCAAATATACCGAATGCTGCGCGACAGAATAGAAGTATTTCGTGGCGCCACCATACCGGCACGTCATCGAAAGGGCGTGCGCAATATCAACTATCTGTATGTCGTTATTCATCAAATCGTTGAAGTCGAACTTACGGCCTGTATATGTCAAAACCCAATTACTCATCCCAAGCCCCTGTTTTTACATGCAATTCGCGTTTCTGGAGAATTTGGTGAACTCGCTGACGTGTTAGCCCGAATTCTTCGCCAATTTGCTTCATTGTAAAGCCAAAATCGCGCCGGTATGACATAACGTCCGCACGATCCTTATTCACTGCCTTCGATAGCTTGCGCGGAGTCTCGTCGCCAAGCTGCTCGCGAATTGCGTAGTATATACGGTACTTGGACACCCCGGTCTTTTTGGACGCCTCGGAAACAGTGCATTCGCCGCTTTGCACAAGCTGCACCGCGTCACGCACTTCCTCAAACACTCCACGCTTGACTCCAAGGGCCTGCGCTGTGATTGAAATTCGAGCCGTCGATATCCCGGTTTCTTTTGAGATTTCAGCCAGCCGCTTGCCGGATGATAGACTTGTCAAGGCTTCCAACATTAAGCTTGAGAGGTGGGGTTTCTGCTCTGACAGATCGTTCGTAGTGGTGTTGGCAGTAATTTGTGAGTCCATTGGTTTTTTCTCCGCAAAATTTGAATGGTTTGTCCCATGTTACCGGGAAGTGGCACTGCTTCGGACCCAATTCGATTAGTGATGGGCCGTCACGCTCTGGCGTGTCTTGGTCTGGTCGCTTTGGAATACGACGACGCTTCAGTATACATTCTTTGGTAGCGTCATCTTGTCTTTTGGTCTTTCTTGGCGTCTTAATTCCATGACGCTTAAACACACCAGCAATGGTTCCTGCTGATATGTTTTCGTCCCTGGCGACTCCGCGCATGGTCATTCCGCCGGCAATCTTCTCTTGCCAGCGAGCCACGTCCTCTTCTTTCCACTTGATAGTACTCATGTAAAAACTCCCGTTTACAATGTTTGTATATTACCCGATATTGCACATGTCAACAAAACATTTGATTGAAATAGCAACTTTCGTGCCGTATAGTGATGGCTCGCAATAGAATGAGGTTAGAAATGAGAAAAATACTACTCGCCGCTGCGCTTGCGTTTATGCCGATTACCGGATGCGCAACACTTGCGGCCACAAGCAATCAAGAGCAAATTGGCTCATACGACGAAAAAGCACTGCTTACTGCTGAAGTGGCGTATGGTGCAGCCTTGTCTGCTATCAATGCAGCCGCCGTGATGGGAACGATTGACGCCAACCAGAGTCGGCAACTTATGCCACTACTTGAGGCGGCAAACGATGGCCTAGAGTCCGCTCGAGCGCTATACGATGCAAACCGACTGATTGAAGGCCGGTCTGCAAGCGAATCCGCACTGTTGCAGGTTGCAGCAGTTCTCCAAGTCCTCATTGATGCAGGGATTATCGAATAATGAACGCTCAATCTGTCGTCCAACTTCTCATCCTGCTTGACCAGGTTTCGGCACAAGTCATCACCATGCTCCAGACGATCAAGGGATTCTCGCCGGAAGACGAGGATATCTTGCAGGACTTGCTGAAGCAGCACCGATCCAAAAACGACGCCCTATATGCGTCCGTCATGGCGTCACTGGCCGCGCGAGCCGAAAAAGGCTAACTATCGGCTCAAACTATCGGCCCTTGCGCTGCGGCGTGGGGGCCACCGCCTTCTCTATCTCTTTGACAACCGACGGGCGATCTACACCCGGAAGTAACTCACACACCACATAATCCAACGCCAACTCGAACCACTCAGCAAATTTGCTCTGGGCCATCGACTCGAACGCAATACTCTGGCCGCGAACCTGCCAAACATCACCAACCCCAGGAATATTCAATAGGATTCGGTCGCTAAGCCCGGTTCCTATTTTGATTTGCTCGACAACGTGTTCTGCGCTGTCAAAGTCATCACTGTTTTCAAACACAAGGCGCGCAAGCCTCCACAACAACCTATGCTGGCGCGGGTTGCGTGGAGACTTTGCGTGAACCATGACCAATGCGCCCTCGTCCATTAGTCCCATAAGCTGCCGGCCCTCTAGGTCTATTGGAGCCAGCCCGTCGCCCTCTCGCCTTAGCCAGATTGTCCCCTCAGCCATTTAGGATAGCGTCCTCAATCTCTGAAATCTTCGCTGCGTACTCAGGATCGTCATAAAGCTTTGGAGCCACCTTCATAATGTAAATCATTGTGGTGTGGTCGGCGTAGTTAAACGCTCGAGCAATTTGTGGGAATGATTGATTTGTGTGCTTCCGGCAAAGATACGCCGCGATATGACGTGGCTTAGCAATCTTCATCCGCTTCGTCTTCTTGGCCAGCGAACCTTTCGATAGGCCGAATGCCTCCTCGGTTGCGGCTATCACTGTCGCGCACAAAATTGCTTTCTTCGAGTTCTTTGAGAATGACTGTACCATCTAACTTTTTCCTAAACTTGGTGTTGAAACTTCTCTTACTAATCTGGCCAGAAATGCCCTTGGCCTTCCTGCGAGCGCGCCTGGCATACTGCCCTGTGCGTCCGCCCATTTTGTCAGAAAGAGCGGCTTGTTTTGCCTCCCACTTTCCTTTGTCTGCATTACACTTCCGACACAAAAGGCGACAATTCTCTAGCGTCGATTCTCCGTTCATTGATACGGGCTTAATGTGGTCAAAGTCTTTTCCGACACTATCACACCCGTCTGCTTCGCACATTCCGCCTGCGCGCTGCCATACCTCAACTCTTACCCACTTGGGGAAGGCTTTTCTGTCAGCTATCCATGAAGGTTTTCTTGTATCTGCCAAGTACGTGACTCCTGTTTGCCAAATACACAGCTTTGAGAAAACCACGCGGCCCCTCACTGCGTATGCGCTTTGTCCGCTCTGACTTTCCGCCCAGCTTCTTCCATCCAGGGTTATCAAGCGATTCGGGAACTATTTCCTTGCGCTCTGGCATGATAAACCCGTTTCCGTGCCAGATACAGGTTTTCTTCGCATAAATATCACGCGCTGGTATGATTTCAGGATAGCGTGGATGTTCGTCGTCTTCTGGCAAATATCCCGCATATTCGTAAGGGTGGAAGTAAGCGTCTGGCTTGCGCCACTTTGTTGATAGGACTCCAACCGGGTTTTCTGCCATCCACGGCACATTAAATTCGTTAGCAATGGTTTCAACATGGCGGGCCATACGAACAGCGCGATCCTGGCAATCAGGATCTTCTTCCAACTTTTTTGCAAAATGCTTTGCGCCGGCAACAGTCAGGTCTGTGCAGGGACTCCACGACATTACAAGTGATGGTCGCATGTTGGTGAATATTGAGCGCACCGTTCGCTCGCTTGATAGGTCTTCGTTGAAGTAATAGATTGTTCCATCGTTATCAAAGTTTTCTTTTTTGCAGTCATTAATGATATCGTAGGCGACGCCCACAAACCCGGCCTCGGCCCACGGCCTGAGCGCATTACCAGATTCATCAAACAGCGAAAGAATTATGTCGTTTATCATTTTTTGCCCTCTACGTACTTTCGATATGTCGGCCACGCCTTCATTTGCTTCTCGAATTCTTCCTGGCTTATCGGTTTGAGCCACTTTTCTTGGTCAAACACCACGAAGTAGTTGTTGAGCCTTCCATTATGCAAGAACCCTGCCGATCCATTGTCCGGCGCGAGCATTGGAAGTCCGCCGGCACGCAAATCATTGCTAACAAGCGATGGACTCACGCCATTCCAGCGTTTGATTTCCGGGTATTGGGAAAACAGGTCTGGGAACATCAGTGTAATTTCGTCTGACGTGTACCAAGGACGGACAGTCACATCTGGAAAAGTCCTGAGAATCGTCTTTGCATATTCCTGCGTTGCCTTTGACGCGCTGGAAGTCGGCATTGTCATCTCAGACGCCCATGTCAATGCATCGCTGATCCAGTGCGCAATATAGTTTTCCTTTGACTCCTGCATCTCATGCGCCAGTCGGGCAAAAGGCTTCATGCGCTCACGGCTGGCAACCCTTGAAGCCTGCGTAAGCGGCGCGGCAGCGGGAACAACAAACTGGCTCACATCTCTTTTCAGAAACCAGTCCGCAAGAAACCTGGCGTTTCCATCATTCACCCATTCGTGAAACCTTGATATGACTTCCGGTGGGCATTTGCGTGCTGGAATACTATAAAACAGGTCATCATTCTGCAACAACCTATCTTGGCCCTTCGGAAGAGTCAGCAGGACAAGCATACGGCTAACTTCATTTCGAGAGAATGACCTTTGCCGCTGGGCGTCGTGAATTACTCGAGCGTCTGGGGATAATATCATCTGGCAAAGAACCTGACCGCCAATTCGATCCTCCAGCCCGTTGCCGGTTCCATTAAGCACGCCAATGACAGCATTTCGCATCCACGCCTTGTTTGTCGAACGCAGGTGGATAATTCCAAACTTGATTGACCACGGCGCGAACGCTTCGTAAATTGCAGATACCCACAGGTCAGCAGGAAGCCGCTCGCCAGTGATTGCTCCGGCAAAAGGAATATGCACCATCGGGTCTTGAACGTGCCACGCGATCAGGTCCAATAGCCACTCGATATCTTTTGGTGACGATGCAAACGTGTGCTGCGTCAACTCCAGAAAAGGGGTTATGTCTCCAGGTTCAGCGTTCCATCCGGTCCATAGATTGATATAATCGGTGCCGTTCTCAGAAAAAAGTCTTGGGCCTCCCGGAAAGAAACGAAAGTCGTCGCAGGACTCGTAGTGCGTCCCTTCGATAAATTCTCCGGTAGCGCCTTCTGGGTCTTCGCAGTCAGGGAAGTTTTCTCGCACGTAAGGAACAACATCCTTGAATGACGGCATTGGCCTTCCAGTAGCCACTTCGACAAAGCGCAGTGATCTCCTGACATAGATTAGTTTTTCACGTAGTTGAGAAAGGAATAATTTCGGCGTTTCCCGATTTCGGGAGAGCGCGTGACGTGCCATATTTTTGCTCCAAATATTTGATGTTTTGCACTTGGTGCAAACTCTTTGGTTGGCCTGTTCCGTGACCAGTTCCATATTTTTCGATTGCCTCCAAAGCAGCGTAACCAGCCTTAGCCGGCATTAGAACACGCGCAACAGTTTTCTCCGTCGTGTTGTCTAGGTAGAGCGTATCCATTCCACAGTCAATACACCACCACGCTAATAATCTTTGCGCTGCGGTGCGAACGTCCTGACCGAGAACGTATGCAGAAATGATTGTCTTTGCGTCGCTTCTACAGTCTTTAGGATCAACATCTTTGCCCTTGTGCCTGGACACTGCCTCAGAAACTAGTTTTAGCGTTGTTTTGTCATGCAAATCAATAAGGCACTTTCGGCGCCCATTACTCCTCGCCAATTTCATCGCGTTTCCCCGGCGTTACATTTACCATTTTGCTATCCAGTTCCGCCAGAAGTTCAGCAACGCTTTTGTCGCGCGTGACTTCCACCTTTTCTGGTTGCACCGTTTTTCCAAACATCTTCTCGAAAAACCAACGCGGGTCTTCCTCTGCGACCTCGGTGAACTTCTCAATCCCGCCGATATTCTCGAACACCTGCAAAATTGCAAGGCGAGAAAACTTAGACGTATCCTGCATTCCAGCCGGCCCGTCGATAATCATTGGCGGTTTTTTGAATGACATGGAAACTCCCTAGCAGATTAGTATAGCATATCCCATGCCATGCAGTTATGCAATCTTGCAACGCTGGTATGCAAAATAGCATGTTGTAAATCCTAGTACAGCATGCAATCTTGTCCGAGTAGCGTTGTCGGTTAAAACTACGGCTTTCTTCAAGCCATGACGGCGGGGCGCTATAATGGGAAACCATTAGCTAGAACCGTGGGGCGCCAGCCTCTAGCATCCCCGCCCGAAAGCGATAGGGGGAAATACTGGCCAGGGACGTGCAAAGTCTCTGTGAAGCAGATCGCAAGTTTAGGGGGTTGCACCCTACCTAAGCACCGAGGCGCCCTCAGCCGACAGGTTCGGACATGGCACTAAGGTTCGGGAAGCAACTCTGGCCGAAAGGCTGGGGCTTCTTCCCCTATACCTCCAACCCTAGCCTCTGGTTCAAACATAGACCTTAGACTCTAGTAACTTAGTAGACTCTCTAGCGTTGAATCTAGTTACTTAGAGACTCTATAGCGTTTCACAATTTTCGGAATTGACTACACAGGGTTAACGTGGCACTTTGCTTGTGAGCCGTGCCGTCCACGCATACCTCCCGCTGCGTGTGTTGCCATTCTAACCGACTCGATGGCGCGGCTCACCGGAGGACTATTTGGAAAATTTGAAGCATCCTGACGAATTCTCTACCGACGCCGCTGTTTTGCGGAAGCTGGGAGAATGGCGTAACAATATTGAACTTCACGCAAACGAATGCCTGAAGATACGCGATAAGGCTGGCCAGCTAGTCCCTTTGAAATTCAATGCCCTTCAGCGTATTGTGCACAACGCCGCTGAAAAGCAAAGAAGCAAAACGGGTAAGATCAGGCAAATTGTGTTGAAGTACCGACGCGGTGGCGCATCTACTTACATTCTTGCTCGCGGATACAACAAAGCAACGCTGCATCACGGCGCGTCTGTTGCTATTATGGCACACGTATCACAGTCAACCAACGCACTTTACCGCATCGTCAAGCGTTTCCAGGAACACAATCCGTTCGCTCCCCCGCTTGGTGTCTCCAACGTCAAGGGTCTGGAATTTGACGGTATGGATAGCCGATATGGCGTTTTCTCTGCTGAAAACGACGAGGCCGGACGAGGCGACGAGGTTTCATTCCTGCACTTTTCTGAGGCGGCATACGCTCCAAACCTCGAAGGCAGTATGTCCGGCATTGGTAACTGCGTGTCAGATATGCCTGGAACCGAAATTTGGCTGGAATCTACGGCAAAGGAGCCTTTTGGCGACTTTTACGAACGCTGCATGGATACAATGAAGGGCGCATCCGACTATCAGCTAACGTTTGTCCCTTGGTCAGAAGACCCGCTTTGCTATTCTGATCCAGGCGCAGACTTCGAGCCGTCAACTGAGCGAGAAAACCCAATTTTCCCATCCGAATCGGAACTGATGGAGGTAAACGGCCTGACGCTTGGTCAGATTGCATGGCGCCGAAAGCGCATGGGCGGTCCACGCAACATCATTAAGTTTTCCCGTGAGTATCCGCTCACTGTTTCTGACTGCTTCGCCGCAATTGACGATAATGCGTTTATCTCGCCAATCGACGTGACGAGAAGCCGAAAAGCCAATATCAAGGCTCATGGCTCCATTGTCATTGGGGTTGACCCTGCATCTGGCGGTGGCGACAGATTTACAATTGCTGTTCGTCAGGGCCGAAAAGTGCACAAAATAACGCACCGCACCAAAGTAAAATTCAATGAGGGACTTGAGTTCATCAAAGCGATGATCGAGGACTGGAAGCCTGACCGTGTGTTTATTGACGCCGGCGGTGGCGGTAACGGTGATGCACTGTGTTCCGCACTGCGCGATGATCCGCGATATAGCGAAATTGTTCGCGGAGTTCTGTTTGGCGGTGTGAGCCAGCACAAGTTGCGTCGCCCCGACAAGCCAGGCCCACGCAACCGCAAGGCTGAGATGGCAATGCGCCTAAAGGATGCAATGGAGTCTCCAGAAGGGCTTGACCTTCCGGACGAGGAGGGAATCCAGTCTGACTTTTGCTCGGTTAAGGTCGAATATCTTAACCAAGAGGGCGACTACCAGCTTGTGCCTAAAAAGAAGCTGAAGACTCGATCCCACGACCTTTTCGATGCCGTAGGGTTGACTTATGCCGATGAGTTCGTTCAGCCGTTGCAACTTATTGAAGGCGGTGATATTAACTCTAGCATAGGTCGCACATACAGCCCAGCCGGCGTGCCGCCAAGCAATACAGGATGGATGGCCTAAATGCCGTTAAAAGACCAAAACGAAATTACTCTCGAAGGATTCGACAGTAAAGATGACTTCTGCAAGTGGGTTATGGAAACCCGGCAGAACGATCTTGACTTTGACCGCGAGAACCGTGACCGGGGCATTCAAGACACTCGCTATGCGGCTGGCTATCAGTGGCCGGCTGAAGACTACAAGTGGCGCGTTGACAACAATATTCCCGCCATGACCTTTAATCAGGTTCCATCACTACTTCGTCACCGCCTTGGTGCTCGTGCGCGTAAGGCAATCGGACCAAAGGTTACACCAGTCAATCCAGGTAAGCGTTATGACGGCATTGCTCAAATCCGCGAGGGATTGATCCGCAACGTCGAAATGAACAGCGATATCAAGGTTGTAGACGCAACAATCTCGCAGCAGCAGCTTATTGGCGGTATCGGCAACTACGAAGTAACCATCGAATACGCCAACAATGACGTGTTTGAGACGGATATTTTCATTCGCACGGATCAAAATAGCTGGAGCGTCATCTGGGATTCAATGTCCCAGGAGCCAACCGGCAAGGACGCGCGCCACGTAATGAAGGAAACCAACCTCACCCGCAAGGATTATGAGGCAATGTTCCCTGATTATCCGGTCGAAAGCATTGGTGAGAACCCGGCGCACACGCTGACAAATACAAGCGGCGTTATGGTCAACGGACAGTCCGATAACCTTCAGGGGTGGATTAACGAAGATACGGTTCGTATTGCTCTTGTATGGACAATGCATGAGCGCGACAAGACTTTGGCGTTGCTGACGAACGGCGATGTGGTAGATATTGGCGACACTCCACCGGAAGAGTACCAGACTGATCCAAACGAAGATGGTGATTTTGACACAGTAGTCAGAAACCAAAAAACCGGGGAATACAAATCCCGCGTTGCGAAGTGCAAGTACGCTAGAGGCGTTCTGACGAACGGCTCTGACATACTTGGCGAGCCATACGAAATGGAAGTAGATCGCGTTCCACTCTTTCGCGTTCCGGCCT
>Ga0222632_1000863_pt1 | contig 13460 bp, 10 predicted proteins | sample AntAcemetageno46_FD_179828 | JGI IMG/M metagenome (GOLD analysis project Ga0222632, IMG submission 179828) | Saline water microbial communities from Ace Lake, Antarctica - #46 | ecosystem: Environmental > Aquatic > Non-marine Saline and Alkaline > Saline | place: Antarctica: Ace Lake | collected...
ATATAGTGTTGTAAATGAAGAAGGATTTTTGGAAACACCAGCATTGAAATTATTCCATGAAGTTGCTCCAAAAGCTGAATTATTACTCAATAGAGTCTCTCGTCGTACGGTGTACGAATTAGATGCAAAAGGAAAAGAAACAGGGAAAATTATCGTTGATGAAGATCAATATATTGATGAAAAAGCAGCAAAATTGATAGAAAAATATTACGGAAAATGAAAAACAACAATCAAAGTACAAGCATTCTTTACTGGTGATGTAGATTTCATCTCTCCAGAAATGGATGAAAAGGCGTATATTGCAGATGCGACAACAAACTTGGACGCATACAACAACCTTACAAGCAAGCGTGTTGCTGGTAGACATTTTGATGATATGAAAGTGTTTCACGTAAGTGACATGACGCATATTGATGTTAATCCATCACAAATATTCTCTCCAAACACCTCATTAATTCCATTTGTAAATCATAATGATGCGGTACGTGCTGCCGTTGCGACCAATCAACAAAGACAAGCTCTTCCGTTGTTGAAAAATGATAGACCGCTTGTTGGAACAGGATTGGAAAAAGATATTCTTGCTATGACGCATGCAATTATCACTGCAGACGCTGCTGGTGAAGTAATTTATATTGATGGGAAAAGAATCAAAGTAAAATATAAATCAGGAACCAAAGAATATAAATTACTTAATTTTGAAAGATCAAATCACAAAACAACCATGCATCAAGTACCAACCGTATCTGTTGGACAAAAAGTTAAACAAGGAGATCTTCTTGCTGAAGGTCCATGTGCTGTTGATGGTGAAATGGCTCTCGGAAAAATGCTAAAAATAGCCTTTGTCCCTTGGGAATGATATAACTATGAAGATGCGATCGTTATCTCACAAAGATTAGTAAAAGACGATGAGTTAACGTCTATTCAAATAGAAGAATATGAAATTGAGGTTGCTGACACCAAGCTTTGACCTGAAGAAACAACCAATGACATTCCATGAGTTTCTATGAACAAGTTAAGTAATCTGGATGAAGATGGTATTGTAAGAATTGGAGCTAAAGTAAAAGGTGGAGATATATTGATAGGAAAGATTACGCCAAAAAGTGAAGGAGAATTGAGTCCTGAAGAAAAATTGATTCAAGCAATATTTGGGGATAAATCAAAAAATGTAAAAGATACATCATTGTATATGCCAGCAGGAAGTGAGGGTAAAGTGATTGATGTATTGATTCTTGATGCAAAAAAATGAGATAATCTTATGGCATGAGTAAGAAAAAAGATCAAAGTATACGTTGCGACAACAAGAAAAATCGAAATTTGAGATAAATTAGCTGGAAAACATGGAAACAAAGGTATTGTAGCTATTGTTGTTCCAGAAGAAGATATGCCATTTACTGAAGATGGAGAACCAGTGGATATGTGTTTGAATCCGTTGTGAGTAATTTCACGTATGAATATTGGACAGCTGTTTGAAGCACAGTTGTGAGTCATAGCGAAAGCATTATGAGTAAAATTTGCTGTACCTATGTTCTCATGATTTGGAGCGCAAGACATTAGAGAACTCGCAGTCAAAGCTGGATTACCAGAAGATTTGAAGTTTACTATTTACGATGGAAGAACAGGAGAAGAATATCATCAAAAGATAGCAATCGGATATATGCATATATTGAAACTTGTCCATATGGTAGAAGATAAAATCCATGCAAGATCAGTATGACCATACTCATTGATTACTCAACAACCATTGGGAGGTAAATCAAGACAATGAGGACAAAGATTCTGAGAGATGGAAGTTTGGGCATTGGAAGCATATTCTGCTGTATATACACTGCAAGAAATGTTGACGGTGAAATCTGATGATGTTATCGGAAGGAATAAGATGTACGAATCTATTATCAAAGGAAATAATATAAGAATCGGATGACTTCCAGAATCATTCAATCTAGTAACATACTTATTCAAATGATTATGACAAAATGTTACAACATTATCAAGAGATGAATTAGCATTAGCTCATCAAAATAGAATAGATAAGATCGTTAAACTCGGATTGTCCTGAGTGATGGATTCTCAAGTTGAAGAAGATGAAAATACTGCAGATATCAATGAAAGTGTAGCTGATGAAAAAGGTGAAATCATAGATAATGTTATTAAAGAAATGGAAGATTTTGGAGATATAGAATAGATTCATAGATAATGGATTATGAATGGTAAACATATAACAAATTATACAGCATGTATAAGTCCTTTACCCCATTAATTCCCCCCTCATGCACAAAGAAAAATTTCAGTGATTGATGGTTACTCTCGCATCAGTCGAAGATATTGAAAGATGGTCAAAGGGTGCAGTAGACAATCCAGATACCGTAAACTATAGAACTGGAAAACCAAAACCAAAATGATTGTTTTGTGAAGCGATTTTTGGTCCAGTAAAAAACTACGAATGTGCTTGTGGAAAGTACAAATGAGTAAGATATAAGGGTATTATCTGTGAAAGATGTGGTGTTGAAGTAACTACATCAAGAGTAAGAAGAGAAAGAATGGGGCATATTGACCTTGCTGTACCAGTACTGCACGCATGGTACAAATCAAGTCCATCATGATGAGCACATCAACTTCTTGGCTTATCAGCTAATGAAATAGATAAAATATTGAGCTTTGTAAAATACGCTGTTGTTGATGAAGTCAATAAAGATGGATTAGAAAGCATTAAAGCAAAGATAGCTGAAGATTTTGATGCAAAGATGAAAGAACTTGATGAAGTATATCAAGAAGAATTTGAAGCTGCGGTGAAGAAAAAACAAAAAGACGATGCAATAAGATTATATAATGACAACAAACTTTCTCTTGAAAAAGAATTTAACAGAATTAAATCAATTATTGCAGATTTAAGATTTGGCGCAACAATATTGGAAAGTGATTATAGAAATATCTTTAATCAGTTTAATGATGTTGTACAATTCGCATCTGGACCAGATGCGATTTTGAAGATGCTTAAGAAGATTGATGTTGAAAAAGAAATTCAATTGAAAGTAAAAGAATTTCCAACAATAAAATCAGAAGAAAAGAGAAAAAAAGCATTTCAATTGATAAAATTACTTATCAACCTCCATGTTTCTGGAGTAAAACCAGAAAATATGGTTATTAGAAAACTTCCAGTTATCCCACCTGATTTAAGACCAGTAGTCCAGTTGGAATGAGGAAAATTTGCATCATCTGATGTAAACCTTTTCTATAGACGTGTACTGATGAGAAATATAAGATTGAAAAAAATGATACAAGTTGGTATGCCTGATGTTGTAAAGAAAAATGAAATTAGATTACTCCAAGAATCCGTTAATAATTTATTGGTTGGAGAAAAAGCAGGAGCAGGAAGAACAGGTTCTGGTATCAAGGTATTCAAATCATTATCAGATATGCTTTCTGGAAAAGAAGGTATATTCAGAAAGAATCTTCTTGGAAAGAGAGTTGATTATTCAGGTAGATCGATTATTACGGTAGGTCCAGACTTAAAATTGAATGAATGTGGACTTCCATTGTATATCGCAGTGAGAATGTTTACACCATTTATCATCGGTAAATTGATCGAAAAGAAAATCGTTTATACACCAAAACAAGCAGAAAAACTTATCAAAGACGGAGCGCCTATCGCACTTAAGTTCCTTGAAGAAGTTATCAAAGATAAATACGTTCTTTTGAATCGTGCGCCAACACTACATAGATTGTCGATAGAAGCGTTTAAAATCAAATTGATGCCAGGAAAAACTATCAGAATCCATCCACTCGTCTGTCCGGCCTTCAATGCCGATTTCGATGGAGATCAGATGGCGGTACATTTGCCAATTTCAGATGAAGCACAAAGAGAAGCAAGAGAATTGATTGCTGCAGATAAAAATATTTTGAAACCAGCATCGTGAGAACCAACTATTACCCATTCACAAGATATGGTCTTGGGTATATATTTCTTGACTGATGACTTCACACATACACCTATGCAGGCAGGTATCTATGAATCTATTGAAGCTGTTATAGAAGCCTACCACGCACAGCGCGTTGCTATCAAAAATACAATTACCCTTGCGTACAATGGAGAACACATTACGACAACAGTTGGAAGAGTATTGTTCAATGAAATATTACCAGAAAAGATAAGATTTGTTAATCAAACAGTAAAAAAGAAAGATCTTAAAAAAATTCTGAGTATGATCTTTGATTCGTATGGCATGGAAGAAACAGTAAGAGTTGCCGATATGATCAAAAACTATGGATTCAAATTTGCTACACTTTCTGCAACATCTATCAATGTTTTAGATATGAAAGTACCTAAAGAAAAAGAAGAATTGATGCTTCAAGGAGATGAAAGAGCAAATGAAATATATAATTTTTTCTACAAAGGATTTTATACAGAGCATGAAAAACACAGATTAATCATCCAAGTATGGAGTGATATTAAATGAAAAGTAGAAAGCCATGTAAGAGAACTCAGTCTTGCAGGTGATGATATGTTTAGTATGATCGATTCATGAGCAAGAGGTTCAGTAACAAATACTGTACAGATCTCGGGTATGAAATGATTGGTCGTTAATCCAAAAGGAGAAGTTATTGAGCTTCCTATTAAGTGAAGTTTTGTTGAATGACTTAGACCAATTGAATACTTTATCTCAGCTCACTCGGGAAGAAAAGGAAAAGCTGATACTGCCTTAAGAACTGCAGAATCTTGATACTTAACAAGAAAGCTTTGTGATTCATCACAAGAAGTTATTGTGAGAGAAGAAGATTGTGGAACAACAGACACTATCACTATTTCAAAAGATGAAGCAGAAATGAGAGGTGAAGAATTCCTAGATATGATCTATGGAAGAACCTTAGCTACAGATCTTCATGATAATAATGGGGTAGTTATACTCAAACAAGGAGATCTTCTTAATAAAGAAAACATCAAACTTATTGAAAATGGAGATGTAGATATGATCAAAGCAAGAACTCCCGTTGTCTGTAAGACTGTTGGTTGAGTTTGTCAAAAATGTTACGGTATGGATCTTTCTACAAGAGAAACTGTTGCTGTGTGAGTTCCTGTTGGAGTTATCGCTGCGCAATCTATTGGAGAACCAACAACACAGTTGACAATGAACACATTCCACTTAGGGTGAGTTGCTGGATCACAAGAATGAGATATGACACAAAGTATTGATAGAATTGCTCAATTATTTGAAGTAAGAAGACCAAAAAATCCAGCAATAATTTCTCCATTTGACGGGACAATATCGTTCACAGAAAAAGGAAGATTGAAATACATGACTATCACATCAGAATACGAAAATAAGACATATATGGTTAAAAGTAAGTATGAAATTATTGTTAAAAAATGAGAAGAATTAGCAAAAGGAGCTGCATACGCTTCACACAAAAGAAGTAAGTTGAAAGTAACAGAAGCGTGAGTTGTTCTTAAAATAGCTAAGGATCATATCGTTCTTGGACTACAAGATTCAGTGACAAAGATATTAACGTGACTTTCTCCTCGTAAGACGGAAACTGGACAAAAAGTATACAAAGGAGAAGTTCTTACCTCAGGATCATTGGATGTTAGAGAATACATGGATATTGTTGGAGATCTCCAAGCACAAAAATATATTATCAAAGAAGTGAAAAAAGTATATAGTTCACAAGGACAAGATGTTAATGATAGACACATCGAAGTAATTGTAAGACAAATTTTCTCAAAAGTATTCGTCGAAGATTCTGGAGATTCAAGCTTCATCCCAGGTACGTATGCAAAATATTGGGACTTTGTCCGTGTTAATCAAGAACTGCTCGAGATGGGAAAAACTCCATCAAAAGGGAAAAGATTGGCTCTATGATTGACCAATATCGCAAAAGCAACAGATTCCTGGATGTCAGCAGCATCATTCCAAGAAACTATCAGAGTAATGGTAGGAGCATCACTTCAAGGATCTATTGATGACTTGTCTGACTTGAAGTCAAACGTTATCATTGGTAGGTTGCTTCCAGTAGGAGATGTCTACAGAAAACAATACCAAGGAGAAGACATTGAAGACATCCTCGAAATGGGTGATGAATAAAAATCTTGACTTTGTTAAGTAAATGACTATCATCGACGCATATGTTTTATATATAGGGTAACACAATGGCACATAAAAAAGCAGCTGGATCAGCAAAAAACTTAAGAGATTCCAATCCAAAATATAGAGGAGTCAAACTCTTTGGAGGACAAAAAGCTGTTGCATGAAACATCATCATCAGACAAAAAGGTGAAAAGTTTGTAGCAGGAGAAAATACATATCTTTGAAGAGATGCCACTATCCACGCGACTATCGATGGAGTAGTAACATTCAGCAAAAGAAATGTATTAAGATTTGATGGAAGAAAATATTTGAAGACAGTAGTACATATACTTCCTCATGGAGAAGAGAAAAAGGCTGTTGTTGCGAAAGTAACAAAAGAACTAGCTCCAAAGCCAGCTAAAAAAGCAACGCCAAAAGCAAAAGCTCCAGCAAAAAAAACTGCAGCTAAAAAAGCAACGCCAAAAGCAAAAGCTCCAGCAAAAAAAACTGCAGCTAAAAAAATAGTGGCAAAGAAAACTAAATAATTATACAAACTCATAACATACCATTTACTATTCATTATTACCCATGGCAGTACCAAAAAAGAAAGTATCACAGTCAAGAAAAAGAAGAAGACACGGTATGCGACAAAGATTGACGCTTAAGAAGCTTCAAAATAGACTTAACCTTGTCGTATCTAAAGATTCTGGTGAATATGCACTTGGACATCACGTGTGTTTGAAATCAGGAAAATATAACGGAAAACAAGTATTGACTATCAAAACTAAAGCATCATCAACAATCGTTGACGCATAGTCTTTCGTATGCTAAATATTAATACTTGTGATCTTTAATACTCATATACCTCTATGGATATTTCTCATAGAATACATGCAAGAAAAGTAGTGTTGAGTTATTTTTACCAACGCTACTTTTTTTTGTTGTCCGCAGAAGATGATACACTGATAAAAGAATCATTGGCACTTGCTCATACTTTCCCTGATCATGAAGATTTTCACGAACAACACGATCTGCTCGTAGGACTGTTGTATGATTATAACCACGAAAACCCTGATGATGTTCTCAACTATCTCGCAGACTATATGTTTGATAAATGGAAAGGACAGATAGATATGGAATATACTGTGAAGATGATGGCAGCATTTGATCTGTATCATGCGCCGGTCGCAGAGTTGGTAGATACTCACGCAACGACATTTTCTTTTGCACAGATGGATACGATAGACAAAGCACTATTCGTTCTTTGATATGCAGAACATAAGGTTCTTAATACGCCTAAAGAAATTATCATCAACGAAGTAGTTGAACTCGCTAAAAGATATGCCGATGACGGTTCAGCGAAGTTATTGAACGGAATTATGCATAAGATGTTGTCACAATAAAAATAAGTATTGTTGTAAATAGATTGCAGATAACTACCATACGGGTAGTTTTTTTTATTTGTTGCGAGGATCATGATCCACGGAAACCAATTTGCACAAGAAACTCTTCGCACAATAGTAAAATCACTCGACTCAGGCGAGAAAAATAAGCCGATCTTCCTGCTTCTCACCGGACCAAAAAATATCGGAAAGACTACATTTGTCCAAGAGCTGATCAAGGAGGTCTTGGGGATGTTTTATCTACAGGATTTTCTTTTTGTGCAAGATATGACGAGCAAGTTAGGTAAACCACATACACTCAAAGTCGGAAAGATCGGCGCTGAGTCAGAAACCATGAGATTTGATGATGAAACAGAGTATAAAGATACCACCATGAGAGAGATCGTTACTTGGCTACAATACAGTTCTGCTTGATCCAAAAAAGTTGTATTACTCGAAAATATCGAAAGAATGAATCTCAGCTCTGCCAACGCATTTCTTAAAGCAGCAGAGGAACCGTTACCAGGAAGAATAATTATCGCAACGACGACACATCCTGCACAGATTATGGAAACGATCGTTTCTAGATCTATCGTTGTGCCATTTCAAGCATTGACTGAGACACAGATGCAAACATATGCCACAGCCAAATGATTGAGTTTAGATAATTCACTATTAGAAAAATTATTTATCCGTATGGCGATGTGAAGACCAGGAGTATTGAGTCAATTGTTTGATCTGGATGACACTATCCAAAAAACATTTCTCCAAGCTATCCAAGCACTGCAGGATCAAACATCAAAACAACAACAATATAGCGCATTATCTAAGATACACAAAGCAGGCTATCTCCATATATTTCTCGATGCTTGGATTGCGCAGATTGCGGTATCAAATCCAACACAAGTCATCCATCGATTAACCGTAAAAAAACAACTCCAAACTAATGTTGGAGTTGAGCGTTTGTTGTTGTCAGGAATACTTGCTTAGTCAGTCGGAATGATTCTCACTGTTTCACGAGGATAAGAGAATGGAATTTTTTTCGCTGCAAATGTTTTGGAAATATCATGTCTGATCTGTGAGCTAATTAAGAAGTCTACCTTTTTAGTTTTGATCGGACTATAAAAATAATAACAAACAAGATCATATCACTTAGCACTAAATCCATGGATATGGACGGCTGTTTGGTCATGATGAGAGACGAACTCATTATTATTGATACAGTCGGTAAGCGTTTGCTTAATCATATCCAAATCATAGTGACGAGCAATACTTATCTTGATTTCTGCTCTGATAAGTGGTTCAGTTTTTTTCGTCTGAATTGGTGTATGCAGGAGATTTCTATTGGGGATAATTAGTCTTTGTTTATATAATGTTCTGATAACAGTATATCTTATATTAAATTCCTCAACTTTTCCCATTTCATTGACCGATCATAACATCTTTATCATCTGTCCAACTTTGAGGTGGGGATTTCAGAGAAGAATGACTCCAGCAATCATGTTTCCCATAGTAGTTTCCATAGCAAAGCCAATAGCAATAGTCATTCATCCTAAGATCAACGCAGTATTGAGTCCAACAATCTCAAGAGATACAAGAAAAGCACATATCATCAGAAATATAAAGACAATCTGCGATAATAATTTTGCTGTTCTGAGTATATATTTATTCTGATCAATAGAATCACCAATAATTTTTCTTTCTATTCTATTACTTATGACAACAACAATATAATAAAATACAACCAACGACAATCCTGCAAGTCAAAATTTTACCAATAGATCTAGTCCACTTTTGGATATAGCATTGAGGAAAGCATCTCGGAGTAAAGTAACCATGCTTTATGGTAGAGATAAATTAAAATTTCACTTGTGTTGTTTTGTTTTTGTTCAGAAGTTCTTGGACACTCTTTTGGTACATAGGATCATCAAAGGTCAATGTGACATGTGGGTATGCCATTTGGAGATCGTTCTCAGCAAATGATTTGATAACCGCTTCATGGATATGTCCTATCACATAATCAGCCAACAATCAAGCATTTGGATCAAAGAAGAATATACATTTCATGATAATCTCACTATCATCAAACGCTGTTACATAAATTTTGGTACTTTCTTTTTCTTTTATAAAATCAAATTGGTTGATAGTATTTTTCACCACTTCCATTGCCTTATCGATGTCACAATCATAGTGTACTCCTATTTCTGTAGAGAGTTTTACGATGCTTTCAGCGCTAAATGTCTTTATCGGACACGATATTAGGGTCATATTTGGTAGAATAACTTGTCTAAGATCTAGTGTTCTGATTGTTGTATATCTGATAGTAATCTGTTCAATTCTTCCAAAATATGCTTTATCTGCTTCTACTTCTATAACATCACCAAGTTTCAACTCTTTGGTATATAATATCATCATCCCGGCTATCATATTTCAGAGAATTTCTTTGAATGCCAAACCAACTCAGAAAGATATTCATCAGAGGATAAGCCCAACATTGAACCCAACCATTTCAAACCCAACAAAAAAAGCAAAAATAACCATGATATAGAAAGTAATATCACGCATGAGATTACCTACTCTCATAGAGTGCTCTTTGTTTTCAATAGAGCTATGGTTGATGATGTTTCTTTTTACGATCCCAGCAAGTATTTTTCCGATCATGATAAAGATGAACACAATAATCAAGGCACCAATGATTTTTAGAATAACACCTCAGATATCGATTCATATGATGTTACTGAGGAATGATGTTTTTTCAACGGCGATTTCTGTTGATGTTTGTTCCATGGTAGGCAGGGTAGTAGCAAGATAAATAATACATAAGTATATACCAACACAGCTATTTATTCAAAAATAAGGTAGAACAATCCTATAAATCCATTACCAACACATCAAAATATGATATAATATGTGTGCTTGCCTTGTATTAGTAGAATATTTATATACATATACATAGCTTTATTACTTGTTTTTTTCGATGGCACAAAAAACCGTATCATATCCAGTCTTGTTTGCAAGTATTGCTTGAGCAGCACTAGTAACTATACTATTGTATATAGGCTTAAGTAATATGTCTTGAGTCGATCCTGAACAATTTGTTACAGTAGAATATCAGTCATTGGAAGTTGGAAATGAAATATCACTAACAGGAGTAATCGTTAGCGATGGAGATTTGCGTTTTTATACACATACATTAACTCATCCTACGTATGGAGTTTTATGACTAGAAAGTAGAGAACTGAACTTATCCGCATATAAGTGAAATGTCCAAATCCAGTGAATTGTTGATTCTGAAAGAGACGGAGTAGTGGTTATTAATGTTAAGAGTGTTATATTGTTGCCACAGGATTTAACAGGAGCAATCGATGTAACAACAAGTGAACAATATATACGTAGTGCAGGTATTCATTTTCCTGTAGCATTTGCTATGCAATACACAATCATCGATTCATCAAATAATAAAATTACATTCTCTGATCAAGAAGAAAATACATATACAATACAATACTTTACTTGTAAGCAAGATGGATCAGATAGAGATTGTAATTATCTTGCATCAACATTTGCACAAACCGCATCTAAGGTTTTTACGACAGCAGATGGTATGACATTCTATAAAATGTCTGAGGTTGATTCCTGGTTTACACACAATGATGGACTTTTTGGTTATTTCTTCAATGAAACAGCTGAGTCTGCTATGTTAGCATTAAGTAAACAACTAGATTTTCCAACAATCAAGTCTATCGAACAACGTGTTATACCTAACGCAACAAGCTTATGTAGTGACGCATCTCGTAGGCTGTGAGAAATTGATGGTTACAGCTTAGTATTGAAGAGTAATAATATTCACCTAGCTATTACAGGTTCTGTCGGTACACAAATAGCAAATTGTGATCTTGTGATTGATTATTCCCAGCCACAGAAAGCATTGCTAACAAAGTTTGTTGTACAAGAGGCTGTACAGGAACCAGAAACAAAAGAAGAAACTGAAGAAAAAATAGAACAAAATAAACCAGTACTTGCTCCAAATCCATTTGATATTAATGTTCCACAATTTGCTATAAATTTGGAGAAACCATTTCCTTTCACGTCAAATAGGGGTCATACAGTGAGCTTCCCTTCGCAAAATATAGCATTTGCTCAGTCAGAAGTGACGGAAGATGTCTTATTGTCATCACTCAATTGTTATGCACAACAAAATATCGTTTCCTATACAAACAAAGCGACATTAGAAACTAATCCAAGTATTATTCTTTATGAATGTACACGCGCACCACAAGATGAAACATTACCAAAACAATATGTGGTTTATAGTTTATCAGAAAATAAAAATTTCATAGCTCATGTCTTAGATTGAGCATGGCGAGATTTTGCTAACAACATTGCCATTATTATTCCAGAAGGAGCATAAAACAAAAAGACAAAACAAATAAATGCTACAGATACATCTGTAGCATTTATTTGTTATACTTTTGTATATTAATTACTCTTATTCTTCCAATTCGCTCGTTATCTTCTCATATACTTTATATCGATAGGTAGCAAAAAACGCCTCGATGATACCATTGATATATGCAGTTCATAGAATCAGTCCAATCGATATAATAATAATGATGGTTCCTACGGTAGAAGAGTCTATGATGTTGAGCCAGTTGGCAATGTACATAAGAGCAAAAGGGATACCAATAATAATCAAAATATTAATCAAAAATCTTGTTAATAAGAGGAGCTCAATCATAACAAACTTCGTTGTTTGCCAGAGGTTTCTTATCGCATAAAAAGCACTACGCTTGATGGCATCAGACATACTCATCTTTTCGATAACAATAATATATCTAGTATAAGGCCAAAGTATAGCAACGATCAATATACTTATTCCCCATATACCAAAGATAATACGGATAAATATGCTGTCAATAATATCAAGCATAAATAGCCTGATAATAATAAAGATGAATGTACTCATAGAAAAAGTTCCAGCAAGTGCACTAAACTCAAACATAGAAAAGAACGTAGTCACTCCTTTAGCAAAAGCATCACGAATACTAAATTTTTGATCACGAAGATAGTGGATAAGTGCGGCTTGTCAGATAGGATACAATAATGAATATCCAATAAGTAGGCCTATTATTACAACAATAAGTAATGGAACAACATTAAACTTAATTCAACTTTTAACGATAAATTCAAGTATTTCTCATAAAGCTACTCATTTTTCAAATCTTGCTGCAGCCATATTGTTTAGATTGTAGAGCAAGAGAAATATAACAATCAATGAATGGCAAAAAGATGTAATAAATGCAAGTCTAACGAGTTTTATATCCTCCATAACAAGATGGAGTGCTTGAGCTATGATACGTTTTCCCATAGGATATATGATATGAAAATTATAGCTATTGTAAAAAAAAGCGCTCAAGACACAAGATCAAAACGCAAAAGCATTGCAAAATGTCAAGAAAAGTTTACAAGTATTATAAGGATATTTATCTTTTATGGAATACAAATGATCAGAAGAATCATCTGGTTACTTATTGTTTTGGGACTTACATATGGTATATACCGTGCAATTGATCCAATAGGAGCTCAAGAATTAGTCGCTCGTATCCAATCATATTTTGATAAAGAAGAAAATAAAGAAGAGATTGTAGAACAAGAGACAGAAGAAATTATTGATGTTGAAGAGGAACCTAGAGAAGAGGTTGCTCTGGCTCCAGTATATACATGAAAAATACAAACAGGCTCTTTAGTGGAATTAGATTATGTATTATCAGAATCTGCAACAATAAAGGAACCAGAGCAATCAAATATCGTAACAACATGAACAACAAGTTCTTCATCAACCACAACATCAACTACAACACCAACAACAACACCCAAGAAGGCTTCTACTACACATCAAAAATCACTTTCAAAACAAGATGAAGCAGATATGAAAGCATTTCTTAATGCTATTGTAGAATAATTATTCATTATTAACAATTATATCTATGTCTCTTACTCTCCAATCATATATTTCTCA